>ENA-USYV01000142-USYV01000142.1-human-gut-metagenome-genome-assembly--contig:-NODE-142-length-81140-cov-11.633150_pt1 | contig 81140 bp, 73 predicted proteins | sample MGYA00250066_ERZ773514 | MGnify/ENA primary metagenome ERZ773514 (study PRJEB29103, sample SAMN06112049) | human gut metagenome | biome: human gut; feature: ankylosing spondylitis patient; material... | reverse complement strand
ACGAATCTCCCCGTTCAGCCTCATCGAAGAGCGAACTGAGAAGCAATGTACAGGTTTGTATAGCTTCCAGATAACGGAACAAAGAATACCGACAATGGTGGCAACAAAGATTGCGAACATGTGCCAGGCTTGGGGTTTGAGGCCGTCGGGAACCGGATACAGCCAGATCACGAGCAAAACCACGATTGGGACGAGGTATTGCCAGAGCTTAATAGTCTTATTGGGCATAGTTTTATCCTCGGAAAGGCCTTCCGAAGAAGACCTTTCTTCAGTAAAGAGGAGAGTAATTAAAGATTCGTGTTTTTAGTTTTTGCTGTATTTGGCAACGACACGATCGACAAATTCAGGCGCCAAACCGACATAGTTGTGCGGATCCAGCATTGCGTCGATTTCTTCTTCCGTGAATGCAGCGGCAACTTCAGGCGTGCGAAGGAGAACTTCTTTGAACGGAATTTCTTTTTCGTAGGCTTCCATAGCGCCTTTGTAGACGATGCCGTGGGCTGTCATACGGCCGAGACGGTTAGCCAAGTGCATCATGACGTTTTCGGAAAGCATCAGGCCTTTCTGAGCAAACAGGTTGCGTTCCATATGCTTCGGATAAACGATCAGGTTCTTGAGGATGTTCTTGGATTTTTCCAAAGCGGCGGCCATCATGTGGCAGGCGCGGGGAATGGCTTCCCATTCGGAGAGGAAGCAGCCCCAGTCGCGTTCCATTTCGCTGACCATACTTTCAACAATGGAAGGAGCGATGCTGCGGACATTTCTGAGAAGGGCCAGAATGTTTTCAAGAACGGCCGGGTTCCGTTTGTGCGGCATTGTGGAGGAACCGACTTTGCCCATGAAGAAGGGTTCTTCAAGTTCAAGGATTTCTGTTCTCTGAAGAGTCAGGATCTCGTGCATGATGCGGCCGAGTGTGCCGGCGCAAAGTGCGAGAACGGAAACGAACTCAGCCTGGTTGTCGCGGGCAACGTGCCAGGCAATCGTCGGAGTCTTCAATCCGAGGAGCTTGAACATGCGTTCCTGAGTTTCAAGGCCGTGTTCAGGCTGAGAAGCTAATGTACCGACGGCGCCGGCCATTTCACCGACAAAGACGCGGTCTCTCATTTCTTCGAGGCGTGCAATGTCGCGGCCGAGTTCGTCGGCCCAAATAGCGGCCTTATAACCGAAGGTAATCGGAAGAGCGTGAACTACGTGAGTGCGGCCGCTCATGATGGTATTACGGTGCTTTTTAGCCAGATCGAGACAATATTCCTGACAGAGCTTCATGTCGCGAAGAATGACCTCGTAGGCGTCTCTTTCGAGCAGGACGATACCTGTATCGACGATATCCTGGCTGGTGGCGCCCCAGTGAACGAATTCCCCGGCGTTTTCCGGAAGAATGGCTTTGAAGGCTTTCAGCAGAGGAACAATGGTGATAGAGCTCTTGTAGTACTCACCGATGCTCGGAATGTCGATCAGTTCAGCTTTGGCGTACTGATTGATGATGTCGGCTTTTTCTTTAGGAATGACGCCGAGTTCGGCCTGAGCAGTAGCCAGAGCGGCTTCGGTGTCGAGCCATTTCTGAACCCAAGCTCTATCGCTCAGGATTTCGCGCATTTCATCGGTACTAAACATGCAGCCGTGAATCTGACTGTCGATTGCTGTAGAAGGCATTTTTTCTCCTTGAAAACTAAGACTGAAATTGGATGACCTCATTCTGCAAATAGAAATTCGACGAAACAACGAATAAGTGCATTTGTTTTGATAACTATCAATTGTTTGCCACGTGTTCTAAAAACTTTTTCTTAAATAACAAAAAGTTAAGTTATGTCTACCAACTTATTGCCGAGTTTTGTAGGCTACAAAACGTCAACCCCTTATGGCTGTTGCTTTCCTGCTTCGATAAAATTTAACTTGTCCGTGTTTGAAGCATACAAATCTCTCATCATGCAAAAACCCGTCTGGAAAAAGATTGCAGAAGAAATCTCTTTGGAAGTCTCGCTTGGAAGATGGACGGTCGGATCTATCATTCCGAACGAGATTGACCTCGCAAAACGATATAAAGTCAGTCGCGACACAATGCGGAAAGCCTTGATTTATCTGACCCAGCAGGGGCTTTTTGAGCGAAAACCGCATATCGGAACGAGAGTTAAATCCAGGACAAGAACGGGCAAATTCCTAAGCGAGTTAGACGGCATTCGAGATATTGATCACTATGGCAACCAATATCCGCGCAAGATTCAAAACGTGACCCGACTGATTGTTGATGATGAGTTAGCGGAAAGATTGTCGTTAAGGCCAGGGGATCTCGTCATTCGCTTCAAAAACATTCGCGTTGCCTCTGAGAAAGTCCAGGAGACCGTGGTTGTGACTTATGTCTATATGCCCGTCGAGGCAGCCGAAGTTTTGGAGATTGTGAAAAAAAGACCGGATGAACTCATCATTACTTTGGCAGAAGAAGTGTTAGGACGTGAGTGCGATGAGGTCAAGCAGACATTCTCCGGCACTATCATGCCCGATGAGGTGGCCGATTTATTTAAAGTTCCTCAGGGTACGGCAGCGCTCAAAATTATCCGAAATTATATGGACGTCAGAGGGCGGACGATTGTCGCCTCTGAGTCTTTCCATACCGCGGATCGCTTCTCTTTTTCTGTGGCTGTAAAGAAGAAAAAATACTGATTAGGAAAACATCCTAGATCTCGCAGAAACTGCGTTAATTAGTAGGATTTAGCTTGCTCATTTTTCTTTGAATCGCTACGCTCAAAGCTACACTCAAGAAGAACCTCAAAAACCCAAATGCACAAAACTACAAAACGCGGTTTCCTCAAAGCCGCACTTGCCTCCGGACTGGCGTTTGAAGCTTTTCCGGCTCGTTCTGCTTCTCAGAAGAGTTCCGAGCAGTTAATTACGATCATTGACCTAGACAAATGCGACGGATGTACTGATTTGCCGATTCCTGCATGCGTTAAAGCCTGCCGCGACAAGAACCAGGCACGCTTTCCGGAGCCCCAGAAACCGCTTCAGCCGTATTGGCCCCAGCCGAAGTATGAAGACTTCTCCAATGCTCGAGACAATATTTCCCGCCTGACGCCGTATAACTGGATCTATCTGCAGCATGTTTCTGTCGACGGAAAAGATATTTATCTGCCGAGACGCTGCATGCAGTGCTTTGATGCGCCGTGCCGCAAACTGTGTCCCTTCGGTGCAATCGAACAGACAAAGCAGGGCGCGGTAAAGATTGACGATAGAGTATGTTTCGGTGGTGCGAAGTGTCGAGACGTCTGCCCTTGGAACATTCCTCAGCGTCAGGCCGGTGTCGGCATCTACCTTAAGGTAGAACCGAAATTAGCAGGCGGCGGAGTTATGTACAAGTGCGATTTTTGTGCCGACCTCATCGCGCAAGGAAAGGAACCTGCTTGTTCTGCTCAATGTCCTAAAAAAGCCATGATCGTGCTCCCTATCTCTCAAGCAGAAGAGAAGCTCAAGTCTTTAGCAAAGGGCCGATTTGTTTACGGCAAGGAAGAAAACGGCGGAACGGCGACTTGGTATGTCTGCTCCGTGCCGTTTGAGAAGATCAATCGCCAGCTGCAAACCCAGCTGCCTAAGAACCATCCGGGCAGACCGTTGATGAACGAAGTGGATTCGAAACTGAGCCAATCGACACCGTTGGTGCTCGGAACCTTGGCGGCTCCGATTGTGGCTTTAGGCGCCTCGGTCGCTCTTAGAAAAAGAAAAAACGATAAAGATCAATCTCAGTAGGACGGTGCAGCAATGAAAATCATCAGACAACCTCTAATCAATCGAGTTGTACATTGGGGCATCGCATTGAGCTGTTTCGGATTGATTTTTACCGGAATCCTTCAGATGCCTGTGGCTAAGAGATACGGCCTGACATCTTTAGGAGAGTGGATGGGAAACTACTTTACGACGTTGTCTATGCATTACTTCTTCGGCTTAATTTTTGTGTTCTTCTGCTGCTTCCACGTGTTCTACCACGCGCTGAATAAAGAGTTCGATATTGTTCCGAAGAAAGGCGACGTGAAGGGAAGCATTCTGATTTTTAAAGCGATTCTTTCCGGAGAGAAAGAGCCTCCGAGCGCGAAGTACCTGCCGGAGCAGCGTTTGGCCTGGGCTGCTTTTGCGGTCACGTTCTTAATTCTGATCGTTACGGGCCTTCTGAAAACCTATAAAAATCTTCCGGGCATTCAATTGGAAGATCCCTGGACTTTTTATATTGCACAGTTCCATAACTTGGGTTTTGTGTTGTGTCTTCTTCTGTTCGTGGGACACATGGCGGCTTTTGTGATTAAGGCTAACCGTAATCTTTTGCCGGCCATGTTCTCCGGCAAGGTGGACAGAGAATACGCTCTTGAGCGCCATTCCCTTTGGTCACCCGAGTAACTTCTATATGTCCGGTGTCTCATGTGTATGGAACACCGGGCTTTAGAAATGAATATCTTTGACTTTCTCGCGAAAGTCGTCTCCGTTGCGGACGTTGTATCTTTTAAAAATATTTTGCCGATAGCGCTCCAACGTTCGCTGGCTAATGTTGAGATGTTCGGAGATTAAAGCACTGTCCATTCCTTGTTTAAGGTCGTGGGCGACTTGCCGTTCTCTTTCGGTTAAAGAGTTGAAGATCCCTAGTGGTGACTCCTTATAAGCGGCTTGTCTTCGCTGAATATCTTTTTTGACGCTTCGAGTGACGGCCGCGAGAAGTTCTTCTGATCGAAACGGTTTTTTAAAGAAATCGAAAGCTCCGTTTCTAAATGCCTCTATGGCCGTGTCCAACGTTCCGTAACTGCTCATAAAGATGATCGGACATACGTAGCCCGCAGCATCTAAGCGGCGTTGGACTTCCAAACCATTTGCCTTAGGCATTTGGATGTCAAGTAGCAGGCAGCCGGATTTCTCATTATCCCAGCTCTGAAAAAGTGCTTCAACATCGTTGAAGGTCTCGACAGTCCAGCCTTCGGTAGTCAGAAAGTAGTCGATGGAATCAAGAAGTTCCTCGTCGTCATCGAGGACTCTGATGACAAAATCTGATTTGTTCAGTATTTCCGAGTTCATTGGGTTGCCTTTCGGTGGAGATAGGAAATTCGATTCTGACAAGGAGTCCTCCGAATCGGTTGTTGCTATATGAAATAGTTCCGGCATTCAGACATACGATGGCTTCAACAATGTTGAGACCGATGCCCATGTTCTCCGGCGTGTGCTTAAGTGCATGTTTGTTCTTGCTGTTAAGTCGAATCGCTTCGATTTGGCAAGAGGACAAAGCGGGGCCGGAATCTTCGAATTCGACAGATACGAGAGAGCTTGTTTGTCGGATTGAAACTAGAATTTTCTTTTGCTTCTGTTGGCTAACAGCGCGAAGACTATTCTTCAGAATATTCAGGAAGGCAAGTTTAAGTTGATCTGCGGCACAGTAAACACGACAGTCGCTCTCAGCGTCTAACAAAACTTCATTATCTGGAACAGAGTAAAGAGTTTTGAAATCCTCAATTGCCTCGGAGATGATGCCGCACAAATCTTCATGACGTAGCTCGACGCCTTTTCCAGAGAAATCTCTGACGGATCTGATAATACTGTTAATTTTTTCTGCTCTGAGTCTGATCTTTTCAAGGACCACAAGTTGTCGGTCTAGGTTGTCTCCAACGTTTTCATACAGTGATTTTTCAAGTCCGTTTAAGTAAAGGAGCATGGATGAAACCGGCTGAGCTAAATCATGAGCGACAGCGGAACAAATCTGAGCAGTTTTAAGCCTTTGAGCACTTGTTCGATAACACGCCTCAATATCGGAACTTTTTCTTCTGAGAGAGCGTTCGCGCTCGTGAGCTTTCAAAAACATTTCCGTTCTCTTTTTAACCAACCCTCTTGCGTAAAGAGAACTGAGAATAAGGAAAAGGAAAGACAGGGCGACACCGGAGATGAGGTAGCGATAACGATGGAGGGCCTCTGAAAAAGTGATGAAGTTTAAATGGCTAAAGGGCCCGATTTTTAACGATTGATAGAGTTCATCCACCGGCGTGAAGTCGCCGGCAACCATCCAACCGTAGCCGGGCGGGTACCTTGTTTCCTGTACCTCTTTCAGAATGCGGCGAATAGTATCAAGGTCTAGTGTCGGAGGAATAAGAAGACTGTAACCGGGATAAAGCTGCGTACTGGTGACGCAATTGGAAAAACGATTTTTCTTTTCATTGATGACCTTATATTTTTCGAAAAGATCTTCTCCGCCGTTGGCAATTAACTCCTCTGCGTAACAAGAGTCAAGAACGATGACATCCACCCGTCCGTCTTCTAAAGCTTTGATGCGCTCTTCAGGTTTGTTCCCGAGATAAAGCGTCTTTCGAAAGAAGTGATTCGGATCGAACCCTTCATCGAGAATTTCTTTTTTGGGGATCAACTCCCCTCTGAAAGCGTCTTTGAGATTAGTTCCGAGAATTTTTCCTTTTAAGTCTGAGAAATTTGAGATTCTTTCGTCATCTCGCAGAGCAAAAAATACTGCGCCCAGCGAACGATTTGGGTTAGGGCAATCCGGAGTAACGGCTGTCGAAAGGTCCCGTAATCCGGCGTGAACATTTCGTCGGTAAACCGATGGACCGGCAATGATTAAATCTGCCTTTTTTTCTGCAATAGCTTTGTCGAGTTCATGCCAATTCACCGAATAAACGGCAACTTTTTTGGGCGATACTGCACGCCGGATAGCTTCAAGAGTTGGCCCCAACAACGGCTGCTTGCGGTCAGGGTCTGTGAAGTCTGTACCGTAAACACGGAAAGTATCGGTACTTTCTGAACAGACCGCGGCTCCGGAGAGGCAAAAGATAAGGAATAGGCTAGATAGAAAATAGCGAAGGACAAGCGATGACTCCGGGGATGTTGATTGCACAGAGCAAAGACATCCTCGGAGAAGAGCAAAAGCTTTTTGTGATGAGCCTTCGGTCATTTTATGAAGAAGGAAATTAAAGGATTATTCCTTCACGTCGTCCGGCCATTGTTTCAGATCGTTGTAGTAGAAACGTTTTTTAATGAAAGTGCTGTCTCCGCCTAAGGCATCTACCAAAGCAAAGGCAAACGGTAGGGCAGTGCCGGGAGCTTTGCTCGTGATTAATTTTCCATCGATGACCACCGTCTCCGGTTTGTAAGTAGCCTCCTTGTAGAGAGGTTCAGTTCTTTTTCCGGGGTATGCGGTGATCGTCTTGCCTTTCAGTACACCGGCTGTCGCTAAAACGTTAGGGCCCGCACACATGGCTCCGATGAACTTTCCGGCGTCTGAATAAGCTTTTGCGAGTTCAAGAACGCGATTATCGGCAACTAAATGGTCGACGCCTGTCCAACCTCCGGGAATGACCAGCATGTCATAGTCTTTGTAAGGCGTTAACCGTTTGGCATCCATCGGAAGGACTTTATCCGCCTTGATGGTGATTTCATGGGCACCGGGGACGTATTCGCCGGCAATGCTCACGGAATCGACATTGAAGCCGCCTCTTCTGAGGACGTCGATGATTTCAACGGTTTCACTCTCTTCGAAACCCGGAGACAAGAGCACCATTACTTTTGCCGGAGAAGCTGCAAAAGCAAGCGTAGTGCTGGAGGCCAAAATGAGGGAAAGAAAAAGTTTTTTGGATTGCATAACTGTTTCTCCTATGAGAGAAGAGCTGAGGAACAAATCTTATGTTTGACCACTACCTAGGTAGTGTGCGAATAATCAAATAAGGTGCGTTTTCTAAGGGAAACTCTCAGGAATTAACCGCAAGATATTCTTTCGAGAAAGGGCAGTGTATGAAACGGAAATCAAAGTTTGAAAAAAGCCCGGACAAAAATTACAAGTCCGGGCTGAAAATCACGATAGGTCTTTAGACAAGAAGTTAGACTGAATTAGCCCCAAGGTTTCTCAGCAGCAGCGTTGGCGCCGGCAATTCTGCCGAATACCATCGCTTCTGCGTTATTGCATGCACCCTGGTAAATGGGCCCCCACATAGAACCGAGTTCGCCTGCTACGTAGAAGCGAGAGATCGGTTGGCCGAAGGCATCTAAAACTTGACCTTTGACGTTCTTATGAGGACCGCCCTGAGTGTTCACAAGCGTCGGATAGAGCTCAACAGCGTAGAAGGGACCAGTCTTGATCGGAGCAGAAATTTCGGGACCGTCGAAAGCGTAAGAACCTTTGCCTTTCGCTCTAAGAGGTCTTCCGAATTCAGTGTCTTTGCCGGCATCCATGTCAGCGTTCCATTTAGAAACGGTTTGCTCCAGTGCTCCTTCAGGGAGGCCAATCTGTTTGGCTAAGTCGGTGAGATTATCTGCTCTTTTCACAACACCGAGCTTGACTTCCTTACTCAGATCCTTAGACCAGCGGTGTCCTTCTCGGTTAATGGCGTATCCGGAGCCGAGGCTCGATCCCATCGGGCCCTTGTCCACCGTCTTCTGATCAAAAATCATGTAGCAGGGGATGCGCGGGTACATATGACGGATCGCGTCCAGGTGTGCGGCGACATACATTTGGCAATGACCGTCAATTTTTTCACTGCTGAAGCGCTTGCCGTCCTGGTCAACCCAAATGTAGCCCGGGCCTTTCGGAGAAATCGAGACGCTGGTCTTATATCCCGGGTAGCGAACGCCGAGGAAGGCGGAATAGGCATTCATATGCCAAAGTTTTGCACCCATGGACTGAGATAATCTCAGACCGTCACCCGTATTTCCGGGGTTGCCGATAGCGCCGACGCCATAGCCCATGGTGAAGTTCTGCAGGCTCTCAGGGTCAAATTCGTAACCGCCGGCGGCAAGAATGACCGCCTTCTTAGCCTTGATGTTGATGTTTTTATCACCGCTCTTTGCGACAACGCCGACAACTTCATCTCCATTTCTAAGAATGGACACAACCGGAGTATTCAGCATGACGGGAATTTTTCTCTTTTCGACTGCACCCTTCAGAAGGTCGAATAAGCAGTCGCCGCTGCCTTTTCGAGGAGCTCCTTTTACTCCGCGAATACGGTAGCGTTTGATCGTGTCAGCGCCTTCAAGGTTCTTGAAGCCGGCGTAACCGTAAACGAACATTCCGACGTTGTCTCCGAGAGAAGTGAGCCAATTTCTTAACTCGCCGGTTCCGTTTACGAAAGCTTTAAGAAGTTCTTCATCCATTTCGGCATGAGAGAAAGCATAGCTTGCCTTCAGGTATTTATAGGCTTCGTTAAGATCATCAGGGATCATGAAACCGCCGGCAGAGACGGCAGTGTTGCCGCCGGCAGCAGGCATTTTTTCCAGAATAAGAACCTGACTTCCGGCATCGTGGGCGGAAATAGCTGCAGAGGCGCCGGCTCCGCCGAAACCTACCACGATGACATCAGTTTCTTTGTCCCACTTTGTATCCGAGGCAACGCTTTTAGCTTGAGCGGAAGCGATGGATCCTACGGAAGCCAAAGCAGCGACGGTTCCTTTGAGGAACATTCTTTTTGTTAGCATCGTTATTCTCCAATGAATTTGAAATCGGAGAGTTGGATGTTCCGCTTGTTTCGAAAAGAGATCGCAGAATCTTCAACTCTCGGGTTAAGTCTCTTAAAAAAACTACGCGCGTAGTTGCGATATTTAATTCGCGGGAGGGCAGAATCTGAAGCTGGCGAGCTAGATAGGAAGCTAAAGAAAACGTTAATTTTTGAGTTCGATCATTTGAGCTAAAGTAAAAACAGGAAGTTCCTGCGGTCGTGGTTCGCAATGCAGATGTAAATCTCGAGACATAGCACGACCTTCTGTGGATACGTTAGGTTTTCGTGTTGAATCATGAAAGTAAGTTTCGTAAGATTTTTAACATCTGTCGCCGCGTTCACTCTTATCTTTTGTTTTGCTTCTTCAGTCTGTTCAAAAGAAGTTTTGAGGCTTGGAATCTCTTCTTTTGCAGAACACACTATCAACAAAGGTCTTATTGATCCGACGATTGAAGCGATAAGAAAAGCGGTACAACCAGACAAATTAGAAGTCGAGTACCTAGAGCTGGGACGCTTGCAGAATTCGCTGAAAAACGGTCAGTTAGATTTAGTTCTTTCCTCTGCAGGTAATTACCGAAGATTCTTGTTGGAAGGCTATGGTCTGCGAGACTTAGCGACCATGGTATCGAATCAAGCTCCGAATCCTAATTACGCAGAAGGCTCTGTATTCTTTACGAGAAGTGATCGGGAAGACATCGACTCAATTGCCGGACTTAAGGATAAGTCTGTGAGCGCAAACTATCCGTTTGCATTTTCCGGGTGGCAAATTGCCGCCGGCGAAATGATGAATCGAGGTTTCGATCCGGATCATTTTTTTTCAAAAATTGACTTCCTTGGTCATGGTGCGACCCCCGTCATTGATGCCGTTTTATCCGGTAAAACCGATGCTGGTATTGTTCGGGCTTGCGTTCTGGAAAACGCTGGTCTCCTTCAGTCAGGAAAGGTCAAGGTGCTTGATCCAAAAGAGACGACCGAATTTCCATGTGCCGTAAGTACGCGGTTATATCCGAACTGGACCTTGTCCACGACGCCAAACACCCCTCCTGAAATTAGTCGGAAGGTGACGGCCGCCGTTTTGGAAATTAAACCTTTGCAAAATAACCTTCACTGGAGTGTGGCGACAGATTTCACGCCGATAGATGATTTATTCAAGCGATTAGAGATCGGGCCCTACGAATACCTTCGCCACTTTAGCTTTAAACGTTTCATGGAAGCGTATTGGCAGTATTTTGTTTGCGCAGCGATTTTTATTATTGGTTTGATCCTTCACGGAATACGAAGTGAATATCTGGTGAACAAGAGAACTCATGCATTGACCGAGTCACTTAGGCGAGAACGGAAGCTGAGGGCCGAATCTGCCTTGGTTAAAGGCCGATTAGACAAAATTCAAAAGGTGGGACTGGTCGGTCAGATGTGCTCCATGATTGCGCATGAGTTAAAACAGCCTTTGGGAGCAGCTGCTGCTTACTGCTTTGCTCTGCGCCGCCGTCTGGAAAACGGAGAGGTCTCCGCAGAGGTTATCGAAAAGGGAATTGAACGAGTCGATAACCAAATTCAAAGAGCTTCCGAAGTGGTCAATCAAGTTCGTTCCTACGCCAAGGGCCAAAGACAAAGACTGACGATTGATGTCAACAAGACAGCTGAAAAGATACTTCGAGACATTAGCGCTTCTGCTCCGGATACTGACCTTGAATTTAGAAAAGATTCTGAGGAACTTTTTGTTGAAGCTAATCCCATTGAGTTGGAGATTATCCTAATTAACCTTGTAAAGAACGCAATTGAGGTGGTAAAAGATAAGTCAAACGGACGTGTGGTTGTGACTCTTTCCAGGGAGGGGAACATCGTCTGCATAAAGGTTGAAGATAACGGCGAAAAATTATCGGATGCAGAATGGAAACAGATATCCCAGCTTGCGATGGCAACGACAAAGCACAGCGGATTGGGTTTTGGCCTATCCATTGTTGCAGGCTTGGCTGAGGATCTGGGCGGAAGAATCACATTTGAGCGAATCCCTTCAGGAGGACTTTCAGTCTTCGTCCGTCTGCCGTTAGCAAAGGAGAAATCGTGACACAGGGTTGTTTGATTCGCATCGTTGATGACGATGAAGATATGCGCGAAAGTCTCTCATTCTTATTGGAAAGTGAGGGTTGGAATTGCAAAGCCTATTCAAGCGCCAGAGAATTCTTGATTGAAGATGCGGGAAGTGTTCCGGGTTGCCTGATTCTTGATATTCGGATGCCTGAAATGACAGGACTTGAGCTCCAGCAGGAAATGAATCGAAGAAAAATTTTTCTTCCCATTGTTTTCCTAACGGGTCACGGAAGTATTGATATGGCAGTGTCTGCCATGAAATCCGGCGCAGTTGAGTTTCTCCAAAAGCCTGTGGATCATGCGAGATTGCTGGGCATCGTGCGAGACTGTGTCCGACGCTGCAGCAACGGTTTTGCGGTTTTGGACTTTGACATTATTGAAGCAAAAAGACGCTGGGAGACGCTCACGGAAAAAGAGCAGCAGGTGTTGACGCTAATTGCCGCCGGTCTTTTAAATAAAGAAGTTGCCGAGCGCCTCGGCAACTCTGTGCGGACAATTGAGAATCATCGAGCTGCCGCAATGAAAAGGCTTCAAATCAAGACGTTAGCTCAGCTTCACAGTCTGATTGAAGCAGTTAAAGTTAATACAAATCAGTGAAAATACTAAGCGAACTAATTGAAGAAAGTTTGATCAAACGCAAAATACCTAGGTAGTGGAACGGGCAAAAATGCTCCTGTCGGTTACGAAAACCAAAAATTCAAATCCAACGATAGGAGAACTCAAATGCAAGTCACAAAACGCACGTTCCTCAAAGGTCTTCTTGCGACAGCCGCTGCAGGCGGAGTCGTCTCTCAGGCCTCTGCAAAACCTCAGGCTGATCTTCCTGCAAAATGGGATCGTGAAGCTGATGTTGTCATTCTCGGTTACGGCGGAGCAGGTGCTTCCGCTGCCATCACTGCAAAAGACGCCGGCGCTGATGTCGTCATCTTTGAAAAAACAGCTCAGGGCGGCGGCAATACAGCAGTTTCCTCCGGCGGCATGATGATTCCGAACAACCGCGAACGCGCCATTACTTACCTTGCCAAGACTTACGACTTTGCCAACTCTCAGAAAGACCAGGAACTGCTTGAAGCTTTCGTTGACGAAGCGATGAAGTCCAAAGACTTCCTCCTTTCCCTGGCACCAGATCAGAAGGTTTACATCTACGGCCATGCCGGCTTCCAGAACATTCCTGAATCCGACGCGATCGACAAATGGCGTTTCCGCACTCCGAAAGGACAGAAGACTCGCGGCGGCGACATGCTCTTCAACAACTACCGCTACGCTGTTGAAACCGTCCGTAAGGTTCCTGTCGTTTACAACGCACGCGGCCTGCAGCTGATCACTCAGAACGACGAAGTTCTCGGCGTTTGGGTTGAAATCGACGGCAAGAAACAGGCTGTTAAGGCTCGCCGCGGCGTAGTGCTGGCTACCGGCGGCTACGAATTCGACGACAACATGCTGTCCAACCATACGATGGGTCAGAAGTTCCATCGCTTGGGCCATCCCGGAAACACCGGTGACGGCGTCAGAATGGCTCAGGCTGCCGGTGCCGACCTCTGGCATATGAACGCTCTGTCCTGCCCGCTCGGCTTGGTTGTTCCGGGTCTTAAGACTGCTCTGCAGATCAACATGCTCGCTCCTTCCTACATCTACGTTGACCAGGACGGAAAGAGATTTGCTAATGAAAAAATGGACAACCACACCTGTATCTACGGTGTAAACGTCTTGGATCCGATCAAACATCGCTATCCGCGTATTCCGTGCTTCGTCATCTTTGATGAAGCAGCCAGAGTCAGAGGCCCGATCATCGGCGGTGCAACTTCGGGTTACGCACTGAACAGAGAAAACTACAAGTGGAGCAAGGACAACTCTGCTGAAATTGAAAAGGGCGTGATCGTTTCTGCTCCGACCATCGAAGAACTGGCTAAGAAGATCAACGTCCCGGCTGAAAACCTCGTTGAAACCGTTAACAGATGGAACAGCCAGATCAACGCCGGTGCCGATAAAGACTTCGGTCGTCCTCTCGAAAAGAAAGGCAAGGTTGCATTCGAGGGCCGCGAAGCTCCGGTGATCTCTCGTCCGATCGGCGACGGTCCTTACTATGCTGCCGAGCTCTATCCGACAATCCTGAATACGCAGGGCGGTCCGCGCCGCAACAAACTCGGTCAGGTTCTCGATCCGTTCGGCAAACCGATCGCTCGTCTCTACAGCGCCGGCGAATTAGGTTCTATGTGGGGCCATATCTATCAGGGCGCTACGAACAACTCCGAAGCCTGCGTATTCGGAAGAATCGCCGGCAGAACGGTAGCCAATGAAACTCCTTGGTCATAACAAAATAACACCGGCGCCGACAGGCGCCGGCCCCCGGCAATAAGAAAAAAGGATTTCCCCATGAACAAGTTGCTGCTTGCAGTTACCTTGGCATTCTTATCAGTGCAGAGTGCTTGGTCTGCCGATAAGATGCTCGCCGACCGCCACGTTGAGCGCGGTTTGAAGTGCGAATCCTGCCACACCACTATGCCGCCGAAAGCCGTTAACACGGACGGCTGTCTCAAATGCCACGTCAGCTACGAAAAACTCGCGGCAAGGACGGATAAAAACGATATCAATCCGCACGACTCTCACTTGGAAAATTTAGATTGCGGCGCCTGCCATCATGGCCACAAAAAGCCTGTTCTGGCCTGCGACGAATGTCACGAATTCACAAATATCAAGGTTCCTTAACCGATCAAATTGTACTTTTCTCCTTGGTGATTGCCGAAAGGCACAAGAAAACCGCACATGAACTTTCGTCCATGCGCGGTTTTCTTTTTCTTAACCCTATTCAGAATTCGCGTCTGAAGACAGAAGATTATTCACCTTCAACGGTGCTGGCTTCAACAGCTTCAACTTCGTCTTTCTTCAGATCTTTTGCTTCTTCGACTTTAGGATCGACAGGTTTCTTCTCTTCTGTCTTCTTAGAGCCGCAGCAGCATGTGCATGAATCAGTCATCGGAATTCACCTCCCGTAGTGTCATTTGAATTTTGATCGGGTCTTTATTGCCCGAGCAGGGAAATTGTAGCCGGGGGCGTCCAAACGGCGACTCAAAATTGTCCATAATAGGAACCTCAATGAAAGGAGGAAAGAGTGAGCGCAGAGTCGGCATCCGACCTTAAAGCAGCGAAATTCGGCATTCAAAAGACCCGAACTTCGCAGTATGTGTTTGAGTACAAGAACGTTTGGGATCCGGTTAAAAAACGGTCCAAGCCGCTGTATAGAATTTCCGTGGGGAAGGTTATCGGCGGTGAGATTGTCATCAAAGACGAATACCTTCAGATGCATCCCGAGCTGAAGCAGGGAGACATTGTTCTGCAGGAAGGAAAACCGATTTATATCGGCAGATGCTCCGCTCCCTCTGAACTTTTTGAAATTTTGGAACTCGATCATTTCTGTTTAACGACGGCTCAGCCTGAAGCCATGGTGTCCTTTTACCGACTTCTCGGACTTCCCGTTCGAAAAGACGGAGAAAGGTACGAGATCGAGTTTCCGCACTTTAAGATCAACCTTCACGTGATAGGACATCCCTTACTGCCTGAAGCAAAAGTTGCAGTTCCGGGTACCGGCGACTTTTGCCTGGAGATTAAAACGGACTCTGATCCGGACGAAATCGCTGAGGCTTTTCGTAAACTCGAGGTTCCTGTCGAGGGACCGATGGTCCGCCATGGAAGAAAAGGTGAGATGACATCTGTTTACTTGAGAGATCCGGATCAAAATTTGGTTGAACTCGCCGTCTATCCGCAACACTAATTTAGGAAAAGCATGGACATACAAGAAAAGGAAAAGAAAAGCGAAGAACTCGCTGCTCAAACCGCTGAAACAAAGGAGCAGCCTGCTCCTGTAAAGCCCTCCGAGGCTGAGTTAAAAGAGGAAAAAGCAAAGGTTGAAGCTGCACTGAACAAAGGGTTCCCCGGCAACCGTTCCGTAGGTAAACTTTTTTGGGGCTACCTTGTCTGCGGTTCGCTTTTTTGGGCGCTGGTGTTCTACGGTGTAGGAATGGCCTTTACCTATCGGGAAAATCCTAACTTTGACGCGGCAGGCTTAGCTCTTTTAGTTTGTGCCGTCATCCTCTATCTGTGGGGATTTGTATTTTCTGTGCTGAGTTTTATGGCGGCTATGCGGCTCAAGGGCAAACCGCTCCTTAAAGCTATTTATATTTTCGGAGTTATTGCTTACCTCATCGTGCTGTTCAGCGGACTGCTGGTATTCGTGCATGTCGCCATGGTCATCTAAAAGGACGATCAAACTTTTACTAGGAAAGCCAATTTTTATCTTTTCTTTACATAAAATGAAAGTAGTTCTGGTTGAAACAACAAAGACCAGCCCCTTCGATACTTAAAGATATAGATAAAAATGGCGTTGATAGTACAAAAATACGGCGGCACTTCAGTCGGTTCCGTTGAGCGCATCAAGAATGTCGCTCGACGCATCGCGAAGTGGCAGAATGCCGGCCATCAGGTTGTAGTTGTCGTCTCTGCAATGAGCGGAGAAACCAATCGCCTGATCGCCTTAGCAAAAGAAATCCAAAAGAATCCCGATCCCCGCGAACTCGATGTGATCGCTTCCACCGGCGAACAAGTTACGATCGGCCTTCTCGCGATGGCACTCCAGAATTTGGGTGTTCAGGCACGCAGCTACACAGGTCCCCAAGTCAGAGTTCTGACAGACAACGCCTTTACCAAAGCTCGCATTAAAGAGATTGATTCCCACAGAATCATGGCTGACCTGAACGACGGAAAGGTCGTGATTGTGGCCGGCTTCCAAGGTTGCGATGAGGAGGGAAACATCACAACGCTCGGCCGCGGCGGCTCCGACACTTCCGCAGTAGCGCTCGCAGCAGCTCTCCATGCAGACGAATGCCTTATCTTTACGGACGTTGACGGTATTTACACAACCGACCCCCGTGTGGTCAGCGATGCCCGTAAATTGGATGTCGTGGCCTTTGAGGAAATCTTGGAAATGGCTTCTCTCGGCTCCAAGGTTCTCCAGATCCGCAGCGTGGAATTTGCCGGTAAATATCACGTACCGACACGCGTGCTCTCCAGCCTGACAGACCCTGATATCCCGGTAGATGAAGAAGCAAACTCCGGTACCCTGATTACTTTTGAGGAAGATCCCAAGATGGAAAAAGTTGTTGTTTCCGGCATCGCATTCAGCAGAAACGAAGCCAAGATTACATTGCCGCACGTACCCGATACTCCGGGTATCGCCTACAAGATTCTTGGCCACATTGCCGAAGCCAACATTGAAGTGGACATGATTGTGCAGAACGCTGCTAAGAACGGTTTAACCGACTTCAGCTTCACGGTCAGCCGCAATGACCTCGACAAAGCCATGAAGGTTTTGGAAAAAGAAGTCACACCGTACCTGGGTGAAGAAGGTATCCTGACTGACGCTTCCATCGCCAAGATCTCCTGCGTCGGTATCGGCATGCGCAGCCACGCCGGTGTTGCAGCTAAGATGTTCCGCGTTTTGGCTGAAGAAAACATCAACATCAAGATGATTTCTACTTCCGAAATCCGCACATCCATCGTCGTGGACGAAAAATACATGGAATTGGCCGTCCGCGCGCTTCATAAAGCTTTCGGACTGGACAAAGCCACTAAGGCAATGGAACTCTAAGATCGAACTGCGGTTCATCTAAAATAAAAATCCCCGGATCTCCTATGGCGGTCCGAGGATTTTTTCTGCGCTGTGAATTCAATCACTCAATCTTGAATACACGGCGAAGATGTTCTTTCCAGCGTTTTACATCCTCTCCGATGTGCGGGTTCTTGACGACGTCATTGCACATGAAAGAGGGAAGCTGTTTCATTCCCAAGAACTCGAAAGCCTTAATCAGAGGGAAGAAGACGCCGTCGACACCGCGGCCTTCAAAGAAATCGCCTTTACGGTCAAAAGCAGTCTTCGGAGCGTTCCAAGTGCTGCTGATCATGAACTTCTTATCCGTCAGAATACCGCCCTTGCCGTAGTTGTCGTCCGGGTGCAGGTGCGAGCGGCCGTCATTGCCGACGACACCGGGCTGAACAAAGACAAGGTCTTCATAACGCTTGAGCTGCCAAGGCGTGCTCATCCACCATCCCGGGGTTTGAACAATGATGACATCGGCTTTCTTAATCTTTTCTGCTTCTGCCGCAGTTTCCCACTGACTGTCGATCAGTGTGATTTCGACATTCCAGCCGAGCTTAGTCAGTTCTTCCTCAGCAATACGGGATAGGTAATGGTTGAGCTCGCCGCCTTTTCCGTAGTTCTGGCAGCCTGCATCAAGAATCAAAACGTTATTAGACATTTGCTATACCTCCATAGTTGCGAGCATAGTAGGACGCCTCAACACACGGCTTCACGAAACTCCACCAAAGTGAGTTGCTTTAGTACTGAGCTTCGAAACTTTTTATTTCATCGTAAAGACGATGATTGACGGGCACGGGTAATCCGTATTTTTCTGCCTTTTGAATGACCGTGCCCGCGAAGAAGTCGACTTCGGTCAGGCGTTTTGCCAGTCTGTCCTGACGCATAGAGGGCATGCCGTCAGGATTTAATTCGTCAATGATCTGTAGATAATCTCGAAAGTCCTGTTCCGTGAGTCCGGTCCCCTCTTTTTGAGAAAGGGCAAGCACTTCACGCATCGCGGCTTTTAGAGTTTCTCTGGCTTCGCCTTCTTGGTGCACACGACGAAAAACATCGTTATAAACAGCCAATGTCTGATTGACGCCGACATTGAGCATCCACTTGCACCACATACGGTGAAGGATGTTTTCGTCTACGACGTAGGGCATTTGGGTTTTGTCAAAGAAATCGACGACTGCACTGAGAACTTCAGGTATTGCTTTATGTTCCGGGCTGAGTCCGATCACCAGTTCTCCGAAATTTTTATAAGTCAGTACGCCGTTTTGGAAGAGGGCATCCATTCTCTGGGCAACGCAGTGGACAATCCTGTGTGTTCCGAGCTCTTGTTCAATGATGTCTTCGCTGGAGATGCCGTTCATTACCGAGATGACAATGGTATTTTCAGAGATCAGACCTTTAATGCTTTGCAAGGCACTTTTAAGGGCCGGCCCTTTCAGAGCTACGATCAGCAAGTCAGGTGCATTCATTACTTCGCCGGGACTCTTAAAAAGAAGTGTGCAGGGGCTTCCGTTAGCGGTAAGAGGCTGCTCGCGGTATCGTGCACAGCGTTTGTCGTCCGCTAAAAAGTAAACAGATTCCTCAGGCAGACGAGGCGTGAGAAAGTCACCGTACATAACACCTAGGGCTCCGCGGCCGAGGATCGCGACAGATTGGATTTTTGTGGTTTCTGGCATAAAAATAGGTCCGGTTGGTTCGGACCTATTCTAAGCAACTTAATGTTTGGAAAAATTAGAGTGTGACATCCACTCGTTTGCCGATGGCATAGAAGTGGCCGCCGGCAACATAGTGCATAGAGCGCAGTTCATCCGGACCTTCCTCCAAATGCCAATGGTTGTTGGAGAAGACACGGGAATCAGCCCAAGCCTTGACGATTTGCCCCATGAAGAGGTCATAAGTCTTTTCGTTGTGCGGTTCGCGGATCAGTTTAACGACGGCCCAGGCAGAGCAGCCTTCGGGCAGCGGGAAGTCGCAGTCAGGAAGCGTGAAGAATTTCAGACCGCTGTCGGCAATCTTATTGGGATTGTCATTCTTGCTCACGGAACCTAAATAAAGGATTTCTTTCTGAATCCCCATTCCCGGAACGGCAAGCAGGATGTATTCGCTTGCTTCAATGAGCTTGCGGGAGTAGTGAGTTGAATCGATGACAACCGTCATCTTGTCGTAATCCAACGGGCAGTTCCAAGAAGCGGGCATGATGTCCAGATCGTCACCTTGCTTGCTTTCTACAAAGGCAGTTCCGCCTAAATTAAAGAGGCGATAAGGGGTTTCTAAACCGACGGGCTTAACAAATTCTTTTTGACTCATTCAAAGCTCCTTAAAAACAATGCACCTATTCTAAGTTCGCGAACTGAAAATTCTTTGCACAAAAGAGGGCGTCCTGTAGAAAAAATCCTAATTTGGTGCAAACGCACCAAGAGAGTGCAAATCAAAAACTTTTGTCCATTCCTGATGCGCTGTTTTGGTTCAATTTCTATGGCTCCTGGGCTGTTTTGTTTGAACAAAAGTTGGCACGCGTTTTGCATACATGAAAGTGACAGGAAAAGCGAAGCGCTTTTCCGGGGTTTGCGAGTAAAAAAATCGAGACCTTGTCCGCTGCGATGAAAGCCATAAGCTGAGCAGCAAACGCACTGGTTACACAAATAAATCTCAAACGGAGACTTTCATGTTCGTAAAAAAACTCATCCCCTTTGCAGTTGCAGCTTCTTTCGCTATGGCAGGCGCCGCTGCTTTTGCTAAAACAGAATTCGTCACGATCGGCACCGGCGGCATCACCGGTGTTTACTATCCGACAGGCGGTGCGATTGCCAAGATCGTGAATGCTAAAAAAGATCAGTACGGCGTTCGTGCTTCCGTAGAATCGACCGGCGGCTCTAAATTCAACATTAACGCCATCGACTCTAAAGATCTGGACTTCGGCATCGCTCAGGCTGATACACAGTACATGGCATATAACGGCAAAGGTGCTTGGGAAGGCAAACCCGTGAAAAAACTCCGTGCTGTTTTCGCGCTCGCTCCGGAAGCCGTAACGTTCGTTGCTGCTGAAGATGCCAACATCAAGTCTGTTAAAGACGTTAAAGGCAAGACGATTAACCTCGGTGACCCGGGCTCCGGCAACCGCATTAACTCCACCGATATCTTCAATGCCGTCGGCATCGTTCCGGGGAAAGATTTCCGTGACGAAAAACTGAAGCCCGCCGACGCGCCCAGAATTCTTCAGGACGGTCGTATTGACGGCTTCTTCTACACCGTGGGCCATCCGAACGGCAACATCAAGGAAGCAACCGCCGGCAAGCGCAAAGTCCGCATTGTCCCGATTACCGAAGCCGAAGTCGCTTCTCTGCTTAAGGAAGCTCCTTATTACAGCATGACGGAAATCCCGATGGATCAGTATCCTGATGCCGTTAACGCAAAAGATAAAGTTAAAACCGTCGGCATGCTCGCCACTCTGGTGACCTCCGCCGATACACCGGACGATGTTGTTTATGCCGTCACGAAAGAAGTGATGACCAATCTCGATCAGTTCCGCAAACTGCATCCGGCTCTTGCCAACCTGACACCGGAAAGCATGCTTCAGGGTCTGACCGCTCCGATCCATCCGGGCGCTCTCAAGTACTACAAAGAAGCAGGTCTTGTGAAGTAATACAGCTTTAAATGATGCAAAGACTCGGGACTCCGGGTCTTTGCGAACCTCGTTAGAGGCTCGTTAAGAAGTAAAAGGAGTCAACATGACGGACAAATCGAACACAGAAATGCTGCTGCCGCAGGCAGGTATTCCGGGTTACATTCCTCAGCCCAAAAAGAATGCCTCCGAAGACGTAATCGGCGAATACAAAAAACAGGTTCAGCAGCTCGGGGATAAAGGTCTTAAAGAAGATAAGACCGGTTTCTCAGCAAAACTGACATACATCGTCGCGCTGGCTTGGGCCTTCTTCCAGATGTCCACCGCTTCCTGGCTGCTGTTGGACTCTTTACATGTCAAAGCCTTCCACTTGGCTTTTGCGCTTGCACTGATTTATCTCAATCTCCCGACGCTTAAGTCCGAACTTAAGTCTCGCTGGGACCTCAGAATTCTACTGGCAATGAAACGCGTGACGATCGTCGACTGGATGATCGGCATCGTCGGCGTTATCGGCGCTTTATACATTGTGATTGATTACGCCGGTATTTCCGAGCGTCCCGGCATGCCGATCGGACGCGACCTGATCTTCGGCGTGATTTTGATTGTTCTCATGCTGGAAGCCACCCGCCGCGTTTTAGGGCCTGCGCTTCCCATCATCTGCGGAGCTTTCATCGCCTATGTCTTTTTAGGCCCGTACCTGCCGGACGTGGTGGCTTTTAAAGGTGCAACACTCTCCCGCTTTATTTCCCAGATCACGATGGACACACAGGGCATTTACGGTGTCCCGCTGCACGTGTCCGCAACCGTTGTGTTCCTCTTTGTGATGTTCGGTACGATGCTTGACAGAGCGGGCGGAGGTGCGTTCTTTACACGTCTTGCGATTTCCGGTCTGGGTCAGTACCGCGGCGGCGCGGCTAAGGCGGCCGTTGTGAGTTCTGCGCTCTCCGGTATGGTTTCCGGATCTTCCATTGCAAACGTCGTGACGACCGGAACGTTTACGATTCCTCTGATGAAGCGTCTCGGCTATCCGGCCACAAAAGCTGCTGCAATTGAAGTTGCTTCTTCCGTGAACGGCCAGTTAGCACCTCCGGTTATGGGCGCCGCTGCCTTCATTATTGCCGAATACGTTAACGTTCCTTATGTTGAAGTTGCCAAGGCCGCTGCCATTCCCGCGTTTGCGTCCTACATCGCTTTGCTGTGGATTACTCACATCGAAGCCTGCAAGCTGGGTCTGAAAGGACTTCCCAAGAAGGAACTGCCGAAGTTCTTCGTTGAACTGAAAAACGGTCTTCATTATTTAATTCCGCTTGCAGTTCTCATTTGGGAACTGGTAGTGGAAATGCACTCCGCTGAACTCTCCGTTTTCCGCGCGATCATTGTGCTCGCCATCATTATGGTTCTTCAGCCGGTTGCGATCGCTAAAGTTCATGACGCAGATCTCTGGGCAGCGTTCAAATTCGGCATTAAGAACACGCTGAACTCTATGGCCGCCGGTGCCAACAACATGGCAGGTGTCGCTCTGGCAACTGCTTCTGCAGGCATCATCGTCGGCTGCGTTTCTTTAGGTTTAGGTCAGCAGATTACGTCCTTCGTCGAAGCGCTTTCCATGGGCAACATCTTCCTGATGATCATCATTACCGCAGTTGCCAGTCTGCTGCTGGGTATGGGTCTTCCGACAACAGCTAACTACATCATCATGGCCTCTCTGACAGCCCCCGTGATCGTGACATTAGCTACCGGTCTGACGCTGCACGGTCAGGAAATTGCGATTCCGCTGATTGCCGCCCATTTGTTCTGTCTGTATTTCGGTATCCTGGCTGACGATACGCCTCCGGTCGGCTTGGCAGCTTACGCAGGCGCTGCGATTGCTAAGGCCAACCCGATTTCCGTCGGTGTCCAGGGCTTCCTCTACGATATCCGCACAGCCATCATCCCGGTGTTCTTCCTCTTCAATTCCGACATTCTTCTGATCGGTATTGAATCTCTGCCGGTAAGCCTGATGATTTTTGCGATGACAGGCTTGGGTATGGTCGCGGTCTCCTCCGCGATTCAGGGGTGGCTGATCGATAAGGTAAACATCCTTGAAAGACTCATCCTTGTTGCCGCGACCGTTGTTCTGATGTTCCCGGCTCTGATTTCCGGCTACGTCCTTCCGTATGAACAGCGTTGGTGGGGCTATCTCGTTGGTGTTGCACTTTTCGGTATTGCTTACCTCTCTCAGAAAGTACGCTACGGCGCTAAGAGAAAGAGCCACGCTGCAGCCGCCGAATCCGATGAGGAGTTAGCCGTTTCATAGAATTTCCTAGTGTTCATTCGACCTTGTCCGTCGAATATTTGGCCGCGGACCCCCTTCACCGCGGTCTTTTTTTTTCTTCGATCTAGCAAAGAAAAATCCCGAGCCTCTTGCAAAGCTCGGGATTACGTTAAACCGCTAAATTAAGCGATTAGACCCAGCCTTTCTGGCGGAATTCTTTGAGTTTTTCTACAAAGTAACGCATTTCAGCGGGTGTACCGAGAGAAATACGGCACCACTGAACAGCAGGCGGGAAGGGGCGGCCGACAAGAATGTGTTCGGCTTTCATTCTGTCTGCGAAGGGTTTCAGCGGAGCTTTCAGATCAATGAAAACGAAGTTGGTCTGGCTCGGCAGGTAAGGAATGTTGAGTTCCTTCAGTGCCTTGTAGAGGATTTCGCGAGCTTCGTCATTGCTTTCCTTGGATTCTTTTAAGAATTCCTTGTCGTTGAGTTCGCTCAGCGCGGCAGCCAGGGTTGTCTGGTTCATCATGACTTCGTAGGCGACATGGTCACGAATCTTATTGATAACCTTAACGTCGCCGACGGCATAGCCCAAACGCATACCGGCCATTGCGAAGATCTTGGAGAAGGTCTTCAGGACGACCAAGTTGTCAAAGCCCTGACGGACGAGTTCACAGCAGGACTTAAAGGACGGATCGTTGACGAACTCGGCATAGGCCTCGTCGAGAATGAAGAAGGTATTCTTCGGCTGAGATTTGATCCAGTTGAAAATTTCGTTGCTGTCGGCAATCGTAGAAGTCGGGTTGTTCGGGTTGACGAGATAAACCAGAACGCGGTGTTTCTTAGCCTCAGCGGCAGCTACTTTGCGCAGAGCGGCAAGGTCGATGCTCCAATCGGGACCCATCTTGACGTTCTTAACAGGGATGTTGTTGCGTTTGGCAACATCGGCACCGTCGCCGTAAGTCAGCTCAGGCTGAACCAAAACCGTGTTCTTTGTTGCTTCGGCTTCAATGGTGGCGCGAATGGCTTCAGCGGAACCGTGTGTCAGAAGCACTTCATCAGGTTTGACGTCCATGAATTTAGCCAAATCTTTTTTGAAGGCGATGACCTGTGCGAAGGGATAGCGAGAGCCGTACATAGCAGCTTTGGCGATGGCTTCTTTGGCTTTTTCGCTCATGCCCAGCGGGTTTTCGTTAAAGCACAGCAGCATGGGTTTCTGAGCCGTGGGTTCGACAAACTTCGGCTGAGCAGCGACAGCGGCTGTTGTTCCGAGGGAAGAGAGAGCAGCTCCGGCGCCGACCAGACGGAAGAGTTGTCTGCGATTCAGGGTCATGAAAAATCTCCTATGATGTTATTAATAGTTACTGACAATTATTGTCAATTAATCGGCAGTACGGGGAAAATTTACTAGGAAATTCTTGTCTTTGGAATAAATTTTGCGGATTTTTAGTCTGAAGAAAGAAAAAAGCCCGAAATTTGTACTTTCGAGCTTTGGAGAGAAGGTCAAAAACCGTTATTCGGTTTTAGTTTCCGGAGCAACATAGCCTTCAGGGTGGGCCACGCCTTCGCCGAAGAAATGAGCTTCGATCTGGTCCATCAGCCATTTGCGGGCTCTCGGATCAGCCATGGAAAGGCGGTTTTCGTTAACGATCATAGTCTGAAGATGCTTCCACTGTTCCCAAGCTTCTTTGGAAACATTATTGTAGATTTTCATGCCCAGAGCGCCGGGAAGAGGCGGGTAGTCCAGGCCTTCGGCTTCGCGGCCGAGTTTTACGCAGTTAACCATGTGTGCCATTGGTGTACTCCTAATCATTTATCTCAAAATTGTTTTTCAAGTCTACAAGCATTGGATGCCGCTGACCTAAAGATCTTTTATGAAGATTTGTGAACGACGCTGCCAGTTATACAAACGCCGCTTTTCAATCGGCAAATCGTCAACGCCGGCAGGACGGAATCCGCGTTTTAAGAACCAGTGCATGGTTCTTGTGGTCAGAACAAACAGGCGGTTTAAGCCGGCTTTGCGCGCTTGGTTTTCAATATGGCGAAGCAAACGCTCTCCGTCACCGGATCCTTGATAAGCGGCATCGACCGTCAGCGCAGCCATTTCCCCGAGTTTTTCCTCTGGAAACTGGTAAAGCGCGGCGCTGCCGTAAATGACGCCGTCGTGCTCGAGAACAGTGAAGTGCGAGATGTCGCGCTCAAGTTTCTCGCGAGGCCGTTTGACAAGGGTTCCGTCCTCTTCAAGCGGCTCCAGCAGTTTGATCAGGCCGGAGACGTCGTCAGAGGTCGCCTGGCGCAGAGACTCCAGATTTTCCATCGTCATCATCGTACCGACGCCGTCGTGAGTGAAGAGTTCGGCCAGAAGTCCGCCGTCCATTGCGTAAGGCACGATGTGAACGCGTTCGACGCCGTGTTCAAGAGCCTTCAAGGCAAACGTCAGGTTGTAGATATCCTCTTCGTCGACAAGCTTGTCGTTAATGAACTCTCGAGCGTCTTCCGCGGTAAGTTCCGTGACCACTTCATCAAAGCGTCTGACACCGTCAACGTTGGTGAGCAGAATTAGCTTGTCAGCCTTAAGGGCGCCGGCAATGGAAGCCGCCAAATCTTCGCTCGTCAGATTGAAAGCTTCGCCCGTCGGAGAGAAACCGAGCGGCGAAATCAAAACGATCCTTCCTCCGTCGAGTTCCCGATGAATCGCTTCGCTGTCAACCTTGCGAACGACGCCGGTGAACTTAAAGTCCACGCCGTCGATGATGCCTAAAGGACGGGCAATCACGAAGTTTCCGCTGACGACTCGGCATTGGCTGTGGGCCATCGGAGTGTTCGGTAAGCCCTGAGAGAAGGCGGCTTCAATATCGAGGCGCGCTTCACCTGCCGCTTCTTTGACGCAGACGAGCGCATCGGCGGTCGTCACGCGAATACCGTTGACGTACTGAGACTCGATGGCTTTGAGCGACATCAGCTCTTCCACTTGGGGACGAACGCCGTAAACCAGGACGATTCGTGCGCCGATCGCAGAGATCATGCTGATGTCAGCAATCAAGCTGGAAAAATGTTCTTGAAGGATGGTTTCTCCGGCGAGATCGATGACGATCGTTTTGCCGCGAATGGAATGAATATGCGGTGCGACGCTTCTGAACCATTCCACCCAGGAGTCCATTGAAACCGGAACAATCGGGGATTCTTTGTTTTCTTCTGACATGTCCGTTGAATTAAGAAGGGCTTCAAGTTTTCGTTGCTGAAATTCTAATATTTAAGGAGCCGTAATTTTCTCGGAGAAAACGAGCATTGTCTCGATGGCCTCGGAGAAATTTGTTCAAATTGGGAATCATGGAAGAGGCATTTTTTTGTTAAGAAACAAATAGCTTCGAAAATTTCGAGGAGAAAAAGTCTAAAAAGTTCTATCCTTAACGAACTTTAGAATGAGAGACATAAGAACCTGGAACTATGGCAGGCGATTTAAGAGATTTAAAAGCAAAGTTACTCGAAGCACAAAAAGCAGAGAAGAAGCCGCAGACGGATTCCCAAAAACAAGAGCCTCCGCGCACCAAATTAACATTGAAGAAGCAAACTCCGGCAGCGTCATCCGGAGCATCAGCCGCACCTAAATCTGTAGACGTGAAGCCGCAGCTGAAAAAGAAAAAACCGTCAGAGCCTTCCAAGCGTCCGGCGCCCAAGGGCAAAGGAACTTCTTTAAAAGGCTTTTCCGACTTAAGAGCGCTGCGCAATCAAATCAACGCACCGCAGGAACAAAAAGACAAAAACGAGTCCCAGAAACCTGTTGCCTCCGAGAAGAAGCCCTCCAGAGCGCTTGTTAAGGAAGGAAACGAGGTGCTCCGCAACGTTCCGCCTAAACTCGAGCTGCAGGAAAGCCTTCCTGTCAGCGAACGCGCTGACGAAATCGCCGAGGCGATTAAAAATAACCAAGTCGTGATTGTTTCCGGTGAAACCGGCTCCGGCAAAACCACTCAGCTTCCTAAAATTGCGATGATGGTCGGAAGAGGGCAGAAGGGGCTGATCGGTCACACGCAGCCTCGGCGTATTGCCGCGACTTCGATTGCTAAGCGTATTTCCGAAGAAATGGGCGCCGAAGTCGGCCAAGTCGCCGGATACAAGATTCGTTTTAAAGACGAATTAGAGCCGGGCGCAACGATCAAATTAATGACCGACGGCATCCTGCTGGCGGAGACTCAGCGCGACAGACTGCTTAAAGCCTACGATACGATCATTATCGACGAGGCGCACGAACGCAGTTTGAACATCGACTTTCTCTTGGGCTACCTTCGAGAAATTCTCCCTAAACGCCCGGACCTTAAACTCATTATTACGTCTGCGACGATTGACTCGGAGCGATTTGCCAAACATTTTGAGGGCGTCAATAAGAAGCCCGTTCCGATTATTAATGTCTCGGGCCGTCTCTATCCGGTCCAAGTTCGTTATCGACCGGTCCAAGACGAAGAAGAAAATGACGACCGCACGCTGATGCAGGCTATTGCCGATGCATGTGATGAACTGATGGGTGCAGGCAGCGGCGATATTCTGGTCTTCCTGCCCGGCGAACGTGAGATTAGAGAAGCTGCCGAAGCCTTGTCTCCGGCTGCACGAAAAGGCGTTGAGATTCTTCCGCTCTTTTCCCGCTTGAGTATTGAAGAACAGGATCGTATCTTTAAAACAGACGGTCGTCGCCGTATTGTGCTTTCGACCAATATTGCAGAAACCTCTTTGACGGTTCCGGGCATCCGATACGTCGTGGACACGGGACTCGCTCGCGTGAAGCGTTACTCCTACCGCAATAAAGTTGAGCAGCTTCAAATTGAACCCATCAGTCAGGCAGCGGCAAAACAGCGTGCCGGTCGATGCGGTCGTGTAGCGAACGGTATTTGTATTCGACTCTACGATGAGAAGGATTTCGAAAAGCGCCCCGAATTTACGGATCCGGAAATTCTGAGAAGCTCCTTGGCAACCGTGATTCTCCGCATGAAGTCGCTGCATCTGACAGATGTTCGCGAGTTCCCGTTTGTCCAGGCGCCGCTTCAGCGCGCGATTACTGACGGCTACGATCTTTTGATCGAGCTCAATGCGGTGAAGGAACGCGGCGGCGAATTGACGCCGGTCGGAAAAGAACTTGCAAGGCTGCCCTTGGACGCTCGTCTTGCCCGCATGCTGCAAGCCGCGGCAGAAAACCAGGCTTTGGCCGAAGTACTGATTATTGCCTCGGCAATCAGTATTCAGGATCCTCGCGAGCGTCCTTTGGATGCTCAAGATAAGGCGGCCGCCGCGCACAAGAAATTTGCCGACGAGAAGAGCGACTTTCTTTCCCTGATTAAGCTTTGGAACTGGACGCAGGATGCGATTGCCAATAAAGAAAGCAATCGACTGCTCGAGCAGAAGTTCCGTCAAAACTATCTATCCGTCAAAAGGCTTCGCGAGTGGCGGGATGTTTACCGTCAGCTGAAAGAGCTTACGCAGGAAATGGGCTGGCGTCTAAACACGGCGCCGGCGACCTATGAACAGCTGCACAAAGCGCTGCTGTCGGGTCTCTTGGGCAATATCGGCATGAAAGACGTCCAGGCTGATTACAAAACACCGCCGTACACAGGTGCCAGAGGCATTAAGTTTTGGCCGTGGCCCGGTTCTTCTCTGGCGAAGAAAGGCGGCAAATGGATCATGGCTTCCGAGATCGTTGAAACGACACGTCTTTTTGCCAGAACGATTGCCAATCTTGAACCTGAATGGATTGAGAAGGTGGGCGCTCATCTGATTAAAAAATCTTGGAGCGATCCTCACTGGGAGAAAAAAGCCGGCAACGTCATCGCGTTAGAGAAGGGTACGCTCTACGGACTGCCCGTCTATACAGAAAGAAAAGTTGATTTCTCGCGAAAGGATCCAAAGACCTCTCGAGAGATCTTTATTCGTCGTGCCTTGGTTGAAGAAGAGCTCGAAAGTCAGGCGCCGTTCTGGCAGCACAACGTCGCCATGATCAACAACATCCGCGAGATGGAACACAAGTCTCGCCGCCCGGATGTGCTGGTCGACGACAGTATGATCTACGAGTTTTACGACAAGAAGATCAGCCAGGACGTTGTTAATCAGCAAACTTTCGATAAGTGGCGTGAAAAGGCGGAAGCCGAGAATCCGAAACTTTTGTTCCTGCAGAAGTCTGACCTAATGCGTCATGACGCAGCCGGCATCACGATCGAATACTTCCCCAAGAAGCTTGAGATCGCCGGTATTCCGATGGCGTTGAATTACAACTTTGATCCGGGTTCTCCGCGCGACGGTGTCACGATGACTGTGCCGCTTTATGCCCTGAACCAGCTGGATCCGGTCCGCTTAGAGTGGCTCGTGCCGGGAATGGTCAAAGAGAAAGTTCAGATGCTGCTCAAGAGTCTCCCGCAGCGCTTGCGCCGACATTTTGTGCCGCTGCCTGACTGGGCAAAATCTTTTGCACAGCGCCATGAAGTTCCCGACGGAGATCTTATTGAACTCCTGATTAAAGAAGCTCGAGAGCAGTTCCGCATTGATATCCAGAAATCAGACTTCAAGTTTGAGATGCTTCCGCCGCACCTCAGCATGAACTACAAGGTGGTCGACGAACACGGCAGACAACTTGCTATGTCCCGGAGCATTCCGCAGTTAAGAAGCGAACTCAGTACGGAAGCTCGCAAAACGTTCCAGAACATTGCCTCTCAGGACAGCAAAGTTGCGGAAGATCTGCAGGATGAGATTACCGAATGGAACTTCGGCGAGCTGCCGGACGTCATGGAGATTAAGAAGAAGGGCATTTCGCTCATCGGTCATCCGGCACTTGTGGATAAAGGCGAGTACTGCTCTTTGGAAGTTTTTGATGATCCGGACCAAGCGGCGCGTATTCACCGCCGCGGCTTGATCCGTCTGATTCGTTTGGGACTAAAAGAACAGATTAAGTATCTTGATAAGAATCTGAAGTCAATGCAGACGACGCAGATTCAAGGCGCCTCCATTGTTTCTTTGAGAAAGGCCTTTCCGTCTTTTGAGGAGTTAAAACAGGACGTCATCGATGCCTCGATTGAAACGGCTGCCTTTACCGGAGAACTTCCGGTCAATGAAGAGCAGTTCAGGAAAACGATTGCGGTTGTCAAAGAAAAACTCGGCCTGCTGACGCTGGAGCTGGCACGCCTCTTGAGCTCGATCGTTTCTGAAGCTGCTCTTGCGCAGCAGAAGCTGAATTCGATCAAAAGCTACAAGGAAGTGAGCGAAGACATTACGGCTCAGCTGTCTGATTTGTTTCCGCCGCATTTCCTGCTTACGATTCCTTTCAGCCAGCTTCGTCACTATCCGCGCTATATGAAGGCTATTCAAGTTCGAATCGACCGTTTGAAAAACGATCCCGGCAGAGATGCCGAGCGTATGGCCGAGATTCGTCAGCTTACCGTTAATTACAAGCGGGAGTTGTCTGCCAGAAAAGGCGTCTACGACGCCAAACTGGCCGAATTCGGGAATATGCTTCAGGAGCTGAGGGTTTCTCTTTTTGCGCAGGAGCTCAGAACGCCGATGCCTGTGAGCGTCAAACGACTGAACAAAATGTGGGAAGCGATTCTGCGTGAGTACTAACTACATGTTGAGTGAAGCTAGGAAAATGATTAGTAATTTCCCTTATATAGGTGTTTAATTTGGGCGGCGAAATCAATTTGTTATGGTTTCGCCGAATGAATAGGCGCAAAATAACAAATACTCACCAATTTAATGACCTCTCCTTTTCTCCTCGGGATGGAAAAAATGCGTTTATCGGCAGCGATTTTGTGTGCTTTTTTATCGTTTAGTTTTATTGCCGCTCCTTCCGTAGAGGCTGCTCAAAAGAAACCGGCGACCGTTAAAGTTGTCAAGAAAAAGGCGGTGAAGAAGACCGCAGCTAAGAAGACAACCAAGAAAGCGGTTGCTGCCTCAGCAAAGAAGAAGGCCAAGGCTCCGACCGCAAAGGCTGCCGGAAAGCGGGTTGCAGTAAAGAGCGTTGTTCGTAAGAATGCCTCGGCTCGCTCTTCCAGCCGTAAATTTGCTTCTTCAAAGAATTACCGTCCGAGAAAAGCCATTGACTGGGCGACTTACCGCCGCCGCGGTCCTTCTTACGCACAGCTTATCGGTTTGAGAGGATCAAGCGATCCTCTGGGACTGTCGTCCACAGCCGTACTTGCCTACGACATGGACACAAACCAAGTTTTGTATGAAAAGAATGCCGATCAGCCGCTGCCGATTGCATCTATTACAAAACTGATGACTGCGCTGGTGATCGTTGAATCCGGCGTCAATTTAGATGAAAAGTTCACCGTCACGCGGGAAGACTTCGTTCCTTCGAGTGCTCACTCCAAGCTTCGTATGGGGATGGAGATCTCCCGCCGTCAGGCTTTGCATCTAGCTTTAATGAGTTCTGATAACCGCGCCGCTCATTTCCTCGCCCGTACTTATCCGACAGGCAAAGCCCAGTTCATTAAAGAGATGAACATTAAGGCTGCGCTTCTCGGCATGAAAGACTCCGTCTTCTATGACTCGATCGGTCTTAATAATGACAATCGTTCTTCCGCAGTCGATCTGTCTTACCTCATTACAGGTGCAAGCGAATACGCGCTGATTCGTGAACTCTCAACCACTCCGGAAGCTTCCTTCCGTATCGGCAAGCGTGAAGTCATCAGCAGCACCACGAATCGCTTGATCAAAGACGAGGACTGGGATATCGAGCTGCAGAAGACAGGCCTGACGACAGCGGCAGGTTACTGCATGGTGATGCAGGCGCACGTTGACGGGAAAAACGTTGCGTTCATCTTCCTCGACTCTCCGAATAAATACGCCCGTGCCAACGATGCGGAAAAACTCCGTTCTTATTTGAGCCGCGAAAGCGTTGTGGCTTCGAACTGACAGCGAACGCGCTTTAGATTTTGAAAATGACGCATTGAACCGAAAGTTCAGTGCGTTATTTTTTTTACGTTCCTGCACTCAATTGATTAGAATCGAAGCTCCGAATTTGAAGGAAAGCACGTGAGAGAAATCTGTCTGGATACCGAAACCACCGGCATGGCCGCTAAGGAAGGCGACCGAATCATTGAAATCGGCTGCGTCGAACTTGGTGAACACGGATTAACCGATAAAACTTTTCATGAGTATATTGATCCGGAACGCCAAATGGAGGCCGAGGTTATCCGCGTCCATAAGATCACCAATGAATTTTTGGTCGGCAAACCTAAGTTTGCGGACATCGCTGACAAGTTCATTGAATTTGTCCAAGGTGCCAGGCTTATCATTCACAATGCTCAGTTCGATATCGGCTTTCTCAACGAAGAGTTGAGAAAGCTCGGCAAGCCCTCAATGGAAGAGATTTGCGGTAAAGACAACATTATCGATTCCATGGAGCTGGCAAAAGCGGCATTTCCTCAGATGCACAACAGCTTGGATGCGTTGTGTAAACGTCTCGAAATCGACACGACCCGACGCGTCAAAGAAGGTCACGGCGCGCTTTTAGACGCGGAGCTTTTGGGACAGGTTTACCTCGTTCTCAAACAGCAGCAGGGTACGCTCGAAATCGATGCTGCTCCGGTGAGCGCCGAAGTTCACGATATCTCCGATATGGAGCTTCCCGTGATCCGTGCAACCGAAGAGGATGCGGCGGAAAACGAACGTGTCTTGGAAATGGTGCGCAAGGCCGCCAAAGGACCGGCACTTTACGACTTGGACGAAGAAACCTTTAATGCCAAACGCAAGGAAGAGCAGGACGCTATTGATTCCAAGAAGGCTAAGCTTCAGGATTTGCTGAAAAATCTTTGATCAGGCAAGCAGAGCAACTCAAATTTGGTGCTTAGATAGTTATAGGGGCGAAGGCCTCTTTACAATCTTTCTCGGCAAGAAAGCATCTCTGATGCTTCCCAAAGAATTCCGCAAGGCTTTCGCGAAACAGGTTCGAAAGCCCCAACAAGCGCTTGTTTTGGTTTGAGCGAACGAGCGCGATTGAATAGATTCCAGAATACCGAGGCAATGGCTTCGGCTGTAAGAGTTAAGTTATGGCTGTCACAAGAAATTCGCGCAATGGGCGCAAAACACCTTTCAGACCGGCACCGTCGGTCAATACCCGCCGGGCTCCCGTCGGCGACTCCGCTCCCCGCTCTCCGGCAAGAAAGCCGCAGGTCGCGAAGCTATTAACGGCTCCGTTTGCCAATGAGAAACTTCACAAAGTTCTGGCCGATGCCGGCATCGGTTCCCGCCGCGATATGGAAGAAAGAATCGCGGAAGGCCGGATTTCGGTCAACGGTGAACCCGCTCATGTCGGTCAGCGTGTCACGCCCTCCGACGTGATCCGTTTTGACGGCAGAATCGTTCGCCGTTCTGCACTCGAAAACAATGATGTTCCCAAAGTTTTGATTTACCACAAACCTGCCGGCGAGATCGTCTCTAAAGACGATCCTGAGGGTCGCCCGACAGTGTTTGATCACTTGCCGAGAATCGGCGGTGCGCGCTGGATTGCGGTCGGACGTTTGGACTTCAATACCGAAGGTCTGCTCCTCTTTACCGACAGCGGAAATTTGGCTAACTTCCTGATGCATCCGCGTCATGAGATTGAGCGCGAGTACGCCGTTCGCGTCCAGGGAACGATGAGCCCGGAAGCCAAAGAAAAACTGCTGAAAGGCATCAAGCTCGATGACGGTATTGCTAAATTTACGACGCTCGAAGAGGGCGGCGGAAAGGGTTTTAACCGCTGGTACAACGTCACGCTGAGCGAGGGCCGCAATCGCGAGGTTCGCCGCATGTTTGAGGCGGTCGGTCTGCCGGTTTCCCGTCTGATTCGAGTGAAATACGGCAACTTGGAACTTCCGTCCGATCTTCCGAGAGGCAAGACTCGCCGAATGAGCGCGGAAGAAACGGAAAAGTGGCTTGAATCTATCGGCTACAAGAAGGGCATGTCTACGGCGCCGGCACAAGGCTCGCCTGTGAGAACTCCGCGTCCTGCTGCCTCTCGATCGCCGGTTTCTGCTCCCAAAGCGGGCAGAAAGTTCGCTCAGAGGGACACTTCCTCCACGATCCGTTCCAGCCGCCCGATGCGCAGCCGCGGAACCCGCGGTCCAAAATAATTTTTAGGCAGACCAAAGAGATAGCCTTGATTTGACGACGGATAGCCGAAAAAATTCCACAAAGAAACGATGGGCGGGGAATAAACCTTGCCCGTTTTTTCTTCCTGAAATGAATGAGTTATGTCTTGAAAAGTTACGAAAAATCTGTCTATTAGCGTTGTCCATGATGTACAATTGCGCTAGTTTTTGCTTTAAGGCGTTTTAAAGATGTCATAAAGCGCTCGAAAGGCTTTTAGTCGGTCGAGCACCTATCAAAAAGAATTTTTTAAGAGATGGGCTTTGAAGCCCATTTTTTTTTACTTAGGTATTGAGGTTAAATCTGCAATGGCAGTTTCGACACAATTATTTGAAATGATCGACGCCACCGTCGAAGGCTTGGGTTACGAGCTCGTCGATGTGGAAAAACTCCCGCGCGGTTTAATCCGCGTCACGATCGACAAAGACGGCGGGATTACTTTGGATGACTGCGAAAAAGTCAGCAACCAGCTCAACAACGCAATGACAGTTGAGAACGTTGACTACGATCGTCTCGAAGTATCTTCTCCGGGTGTCGATCGTCCGTTGAAACGTCCTCGTGATTTCGTGAAATTCGTCGGACAGAACGTTCACGTTGAACTTTTTGCTCCGATCACCGGTGAAGGTCTGCCTGAGAACGGCCGCCGCCGTTTAGACGGCACCCTTGACGCCGTTGAAGGCGATGAGAACAATCCTTCGATCACAATGACTTTGACGGAGAACCGTGTCGCACGCACTCCGGCCGAAAAGCAGCGTGCTGCTAAGGCTAAGGCCAAGAGCGACGTGCCTGCAGTGACCGTTACCTTCCCCTTTAATGATGTTGAGCGGGCTAACCTCGTGCCCGACCTGAATTTCAGAGGTGCAAAATAATGAGCCGTGATTTATTAACAATGGTGGAAGTCCTCGCCCACGAGAAGAACGTTGATCAGTCCGTCGTTCTGGCCGCATTGGAAAGTGCTTTGGCCAGCGCGGTTAAAAAAGCTGAGTTCCCGGGCGAAGACGCAGATATCGTCGTCAAAGTTGATCCGACAACCGGCGACCAGAAAGTTTGGCGTCAGTGGTTAGTTGTTCCTGACGAACAGGGGCTTCAGGAGCCGGACCGTCAGATTCTTCAGTGGGAGGCCAAGGAAGACTACAGCGACCAGGGCGAAATGAATGTCGGCGACTACGTCCGCAAACCTCTGCCCGAAGTCAATGTGACCGGCCGTCGTTTTGCGACAGATGCAAAGCAGGTCATTATTCAGCGCCTGAGAGAAGCCGAGCGCAATCAGCTTTTAAATGAATTCCTTGAACGCTACAAGGACGTTAAGGTTGTCACCGGTCAGGTTAAGCGTTTTGACAAGAGCGATGCGATTATCGAAATCGGCCGCATTGATGCTCGTCTGCCCAGACACCAGATGATCCCGATGGAAAACCTCCGTCCGGGCGACCGCGTTCGCGCTTATGTTCTGAAGATCGACCCGACTTCCAGACAGCAGCAGATTACACTGTCCCGCACCTGCAATGAATTTTTGGGCGAATTGATGCGCCAGGTCGTTCCCGAAATCAACGAAGGCTTGCTTGAGATCAAGGGTATTGCCCGCGACCCCGGCATCCGTGCCAAAGTAGCCGTCCAAGTTAAGGATAAGCGCATTGATCCGATCGGAAGCTGCATCGGCGTGAAAGGCTCCCGTATTCAGTCTGTCTCTGGTGAGCTGATGAATGAAAGAATCGATATTATTCGCTGGGCTGACCAGCCTGCCGAATATGTGATGAGCGCACTTTCGCCTGCAACGATTTCTTCCATCATCGTCCACGAAGACGAACACAAGGTTGAAGTCGTGACGCCCGACCTCGATAACAGCAAGATCGCCATCGGCACGAACGGCGTGAACAAGCGTCTTGCCTCCGAGCTGACCGGCTGGGAAATTGAAGTAATGGATGATGATCAGGCAGCGAAGAAACGTGAAGACGAAATCGCTCCGCGCCGCCAGGAACTCTGTGACCGCCTCGATATCGACGAGGAAGTTGCTCAGGTTCTGATCGAAAACGGCATTGAGACACTTGAAGAAGTGGCTTACCTGCCTGAAGAAGAACTGCTCAGCATCGAACAGTTTGATGAAGATACGGTTAAAGAACTGCGCTCCAGAGCCAGAACAGCTTTGCTGACTTCTGCGCTCGAACGTGAAGAGCTCCTCAAGTGGGCTGACAAGTCTCTTGTCGACCTTCCGGGGATGACTCATGAAATTGCAAACAAACTGAAGCCAGCCGGCATCAAGACACTTGATCAGCTCGCCGATTTGTCCACTGACGAACTCGTCGAAATGACGGGTATTGATCACGATAAGGCAGCCGCCCTGATCACAAAGGCTCGCGAAAGCTGGACCTAATACAAAGGAGGGAATATAGGAATATGGCAAAAACCACTGTTAAAGATTTAGCCGCCGACTTGAATTTGCCGGTTGAGACCCTCCTTTCTCAGTTGAAGGAAGCCGGCCTCTCTCAGAGTAAACCTGCCGACGAATTAAGTGACGCTGACAAGGATCGTTTCTTAACATCCCTTCAAGTTGCTCGCGGAAGCTCCAATGCAGGACGCCGCAAAATCACGCTGACAAAGCGTGAAAAGAGCGTCATCACCCAGAACGGAGGAGGTTCCTCTCACGCCGTTCAGGTGGAAGTTCGCCGCAAACGCGTTTTGGTTAAGAACCCCGACGTGGTGAATAAAGCTCGTGAAGAAGCTAAGAAGGCAATGGAAGAGCAAAGAGAAAAAGCTCGCCGTTTAGCCGAAGAAGCGGCTGCCCGCGCTAAGGAAGAAGCAGAACGCAAGGCCAGAGAAGAAGCTGAGCGCGCCGCTAAACTTAAGGCCGAGCAGGAAAAAGCCAAGGCTGAAGAAGCTGCTCGCAGACAGAAAGCTGAGGCAGAACGCAGTCTGGAGAAAGCTAAGGCAGAAGCCGAGGCCGCTGCTCGCGCCGTAAAAGAAGCGAAGGAAGCTGCAGTCAAAGCAGAAGCCGACAGAGATGCTGCCCGCCGTGCTGCCGAAGCTGAAGCCCGTGCTATTCGCGAAATGATGTCTGCTCCGAAGAAAGTTCTGACCGCAAAGAAACCGGCTCAGGAAGAAAAACCGCAGGAACAGAAGAAGGTTCATAAGAACAGCGTCAAGAAAGAAAACAAAGGAACGAAGAACAGCGCTAAGAACGCGGACAACTGGGGCGACGAAAATCAGAAACGCCGTACCCTCAAGACCCGCGGCGGCGACAACTCTTCGGAAGAAAGCAGCGGCTGGAAGAATGACCGCCGCAACAAACGCGGCAGCAAGCATCAGAACCAGAACAATAAAGGCCAGGGCGGAAGACCGCAGGCTCCTGCTGTTCAGGAACCCGTTGTTAAAGACATTGAAGTTCCGGAAACCATCACTGTTGCTGATCTCGCTATGAAGATGAGCGTCAAGGCCATCGAAGTCATCAAACAGATGATGAAGCTCGGCCAGATGGTAACCATCAACCAGATGCTTGACCAGGAAACGGCCATGATTGTGGTCGAAGAAATGGGTCATCGCGCGATCGCCGCTAAGCCGGAAGATCCGGAAGCTTTCCTGGCTGAAGAAGAAGCCAAGGCTCTGGCCAACTATCCGAAGGAACCTCGTCCTCCGGTCGTGACAATTATGGGTCACGTTGACCACGGTAAGACTTCTTTGCTGGACTACATCAGACGTACTCGTGTGGCTGCCGGAGAAGCCGGCGGTATCACACAGCACATCGGCGCTTATCACGTCGAAACTCCGAGAGGCATTATTACCTTCTTGGATACCCCGGGACACGAGGCCTTCACGGCAATGCGTGCCCGCGGTGCTCAGGTAACCGATATCGTTATTCTGGTGGTCGCTGCCGATGACGGCGTGATGCCTCAGACCAAAGAAGCTATCGCCCACGCTAAGGCAGGTAATGTTCCTCTCGTTGTTGCTATCAACAAGATCGATAAGCCGGAAGCGAATCCGGATCGCGTGAAGCAGGAACTCGTTGCCAACGAAGTGATCCCTGAGGATTACGGCGGTGACGTGCCTTTCGTCTGCGTGTCTGCTAAGAGCGGACAGGGCATTGACGAATTGCTCGAAAACGTCCTTCTTCAGGCCGAAATTCTTGAGCTGAAGGCCGTTAAAGAAGGTCCTGCCAAGGGCGTCGTAATTGAATCCCGTTTGGACCGCGGTAAGGGTGCCGTTGCATCCGTACTGGTTCAGGCCGGTACCTTAAAGCGCGGTGATATCGTCTTGGCCGGCGCTACCTTCGGCCGCGTTCGCGCCATGGTGGATGAAAACGGCAAGTCCGTCCAGAGCGCAGGTCCTTCTATTCCTGTGGAAATTCAGGGCTTATCCGATGTTCCGCAGGCCGGTGACGAACTCATCGTTGTTTCTGAAGAACGTAAGGCTCGTGAATTGGCCAACTACCGTCAGGGCAAATACCGTGACGTTAAGCTCGCTCGCCAGGTTAATGACAAGCTCGGCGGTCTCTTCGGTCAGAGTCCGGAAGGCCAGAAGACCTTGTCCTTGGTTATCAAGTCCGACGTTCAAGGTTCTCAGGAAGCTTTGGTTCACGCTTTGACGAAACTTTCTACCGATGAAGTTAAGGTCAGCGTGGTGCATGCAGCGGTGGGCGGTATCAGTGAATCCGATATCAACCTGGCAATTGCTTCCAACGCGGTTGTCTTAGGCTTCAATGTTCGTGCCGATGCATTAGCCAGAAAACTGGCTGAAAACAACGGTATCGACATTCGTTACTACAACATCATCTACGATGCCGTGGATGACGTTAAGGCAGCCATGAGCGGCATGCTGGCTCCGGAACGCCGTGAAAACCACGTCGGTCTGGTTGAAATTCGTCAGGTCATTCGCGTCCCCAAAGTGGGCGCAGTGGCAGGCTGCATGGTGCTCGAAGGGGTCGTCAGACGCAACTCTCATGCCCGTCTTTTGCGCAACAATGTGATTATCTGGACAGGCGAGATTAACTCTCTGCGCCGCTTCAAAGACGACGTCAAGGAAGTCAAGGCCGGTGCCGAGTGCGGTATCTCTCTGAAAGGAAACGATGACATTCAGGTCGATGACAAACTCGAAATCTTCGAGGTCGAGGAAGTCGCAAGAACGATCTGAGATTGATATAGCCTGAACACAAAGGAGCTTTCGGGCTCCTTTGTGTTTGGCTGGTTTTATTGAGGAGTTGAAAAATGATTAAACCCACCAAACCGGGACGCGCCAACCGTATTGCGGACCAAATTCAGCGTGACGTTGCCGAACTGATTCAAAAAGAAGTGAGCAACCCGAAGACCGGTCTTGTAACGCTGACGGGGTGTGAAATTACTCCTGACTACGCACATGCGACGATTTACTTTACGTCCATCGGTTCTACGCCGGAAGAAGCAACTGAAGCTTTGAACAGCGCAGCCCCGATGCTCCACTCCAGAATCTTCAAACTTTTGAAGATTCACACCGTTCCTCAGCTGCACTTTGTCTATGACAAGAGCGTCGAACGCGGCTTTGAAATGGATCAGCTGATCCGTCAGGCCCGTGAAGAGGACGGAGAAAAAGTCAAAGGTGAATAATTTTGGGTCGTCGTCGCAAAGGTTTAAAAATTGACGGCGTTTTATTGCTCGACAAGCCGATCGGTTTGTCGAGCAATAGCGCTTTACAGAAGGCCAGGCGCCTTCTGGATGCACAAAAAGCCGGGCATACCGGCACGCTTGATCCTTTAGCAAGCGGACTGCTTCCTTTGTGTTTTGGGGAAGCAACTAAGTTTTCTGCCGATTTACTCAACGCCGATAAAGAATATTTAACGACGGTGAAGTTCGGGGAAAAAACCTCAACAGGAGACTCTGAGGGAGAAGTCGTTTTTTCGGCTGAGCCGAAATTTACCTTCAAAGAGTTCTGTGCCGTTTTAGAACGATTCAAAGGAGAGATTGTTCAGATTCCTCCGATGTATTCGGCTCTGAAAAAAGACGGAGTTCCTTTGTATAAACTCGCAAGAAAAGGCGAGGAAATCGAGAGAGAGCCCCGCAAAGTAGTAATATCCTCACTTGACATTGTGGACTTTCAACCGCCGGAAGTCACCCTTCTGGTTCGTTGCTCTAAGGGTACTTATATTCGTACGCTTGGAGAAGATATCGGTACAGCCCTCGGCTGCGGAGCGCACCTTAAGACGCTGCGCAGAACAGGTATTGCCGATCTCCACATTGAAGAGGCTGTGGATTTGGATCTGTTTGAACACATGACCGAGGAGCAGCGAGTTGCTGTGTTGCTTCCTCCGGATCGATTATTGCAGAGCCTTGCGCCGGTCAAGCTCGATGAAGGAGCGACGAAGAAGTTCCTGAACGGCATGAAAGTGCGCACGGACGAGCGTTCGACCGAGGAGGCTAAAGTTCGTGTGTACGGAACCTCAGCCGAAAAAACTGAATTTTTACTCGGCGTCGGACGTCTGGCTTCCGACGGAGTCCTGGCGCCGGACCGATTAATTTCGTTTGTAGACAACGACAGATAATTTTTAATATGACTCGAGCGATTAGAAATATTGCGATTATTGCTCACGTGGACCATGGTAAGACCACGTTGGTGGATCAGCTGCTGAAACAGTCCGGCACTTTCCGTGCCAATCAGGCTGTTGCCGAGCGCGTGATGGACAGTAACGACATCGAACGCGAACGCGGCATTACGATTTTGGCGAAAAACTGCGCCGTTGAGTACGAAGGCACTCACATCAACATTATCGATACCCCGGGACATGCGGACTTCGGCGGCGAAGTCGAACGCGTTCTGTCTATGGTTGACGGCGTTCTGTTGCTCGTGGATGCAGTAGAAGGTCCGATGCCTCAGACTCGTTTCGTGACCAAAAAAGCTCTTGCTTTAGGTCTGAAACCGATTGTGGTTATTAACAAGATTGACCGCCCGGGTGCCCGTCCTGACTGGGTTATCAATCAGACATTCGATCTTTTCGATAAGCTCGGCGCAACGGAAGAACAGCTGGATTTCCCGGTTATTTATGCTTCTGCGCTGAACGGCTTTGCCGGCTTCACCGATGACGTTGAGGAGCTGAAGAAGATCGGAAATATGAAGGCGATCTTCGACACGATTCTGGAAAAAGTTCCGGTTCGCGACGATGATCCCGACGGTCCTCTGCAGATGCAGATTTCCTCTTTGGATTATTCCAGTTATGTCGGTAAGATCGGCATCGGCCGTATCAAACGCGGCCGCATCAAACCGCTTCAGGAAGTACTGATTATGAACGGCCCGGATTCCGAGCCGAAGCGCGCTAAAGTCAATCAGGTTTTGAAGTTCCAAGGTTTGGAAAGAAAACTGGTTGATGAAGCTGAAGCCGGCGATATTGTTCTGATCAACGGTATCGAAGAAATCGGCATCGGCACCACTTTGTGCGCGGTCGATCATCCGGATGCACTCCCGCTCCTGCATGTTGATGAACCGACTCTGACGATGAACTTCCATGTCAACACAAGCCCTCTGGCCGGCAAAGAAGGTAAATTCGTCACCAGCCGTCAGATTCGTGAACGTCTTGAACGCGAATTAAAGAGCAACGTTGCCATGCGCATGAAGCCGACCGACAACGAAGGCGTTTTCGAAGTGGCCGGCCGCGGTGAGCTTCACCTGACGATTTTGATCGAAAACATGCGTCGCGAAGGTTACGAACTGGCCGTTTCCCGTCCGCGCGTCGTCTACAAAGAAGTCGACGGCGTCAAGATGGAACCGTTCGAAATGCTGACTGTTGACGTGGAAGAAAACCATCAGGGTCCCGTCATGGAAGAGCTCGGCCGCAGAAAAGGCGACCTTCAGGACATGCAGCCGGACGGAAAAGGCCGTGTTCGTCTCGAATACCGTATTCCGGCTCGCGGCTTGATCGGTTTCCAGAACGATTTCCTGACTATGACTCGCGGTACCGGAGTCATGAGCCACGTGTTTGACGAGTACGGTCCCGTCAAATCCGGCGATCTTGGTGAACGCCGCAACGGCGCCATCATCAGTCAGGACGACGGCAATGCTGTTGCTTATGCACTGTGGAAGATTCAGGAAAGAGGACGTCTGTTCATCGGTCCGGGAGAACCCATTTACGAAGGCATGGTCATCGGCGTTCATTCTCGTGACAACGATATCGTCGTGACCCCGATTAAGGGCAAACAGCTGACGAACATTCGTGCTTCCGGCACGGACGAAGCGATTCGCCTCGTTCCTCCGATTCAGCTGACACTTGAAAGCGCGGTTGAATTCATCAACGATGACGAACTTGCTGAAATCACGCCGAAGAGCATTCGAATTCGTAAGCGTTGGCTGAAAGAATTCGAACGCCGCCGTGCTGCACGCGGAGACAGTCGCGTTGGCCCGGGAATCTAAACCTAAATGTCCGTGCGGCAGCGGCAAGTCTTATGAGGACTGCTGCGGGCCGCTTCTTGCCGGCGCCCCCGCACCCGATGCGAGGGCGCTTATGCGTTCTCGCTATACGGCTTTCGTGAAGGAAGACAGAGACTATCTCTTGAAAACCTGGCACGAGAGCACCCGTCCCAAAGAATTAGATTTTGAGCCGATTCATTGGCGCAGTCTCAAGGTTGAGGCTTATATGCCTCTTTCGGAGACAACGGCACGTGTGAAATTCGTTGCGAAAGCTCGAGACGATGCCGGAAATATGATCACTTTGAAAGAAAACAGCCGGTTTGTTAAAGAAAACGGCCGTTGGTACTACATTGACGGAATCCTTTCATGACAAATAATGTTTATGACCCGATCGGTTGGCGCTTCTGCGTTGCACCGATGCTGGATCTGACTGATCGCCATTGCAGATACTTCCACCGCCTGCTTTCTCATCGCGCTCGTCTTTATACCGAGATGGTCACTACCGGCGCGCTGGTTCACGGCGATGTGCCTCATCATCTCGATTTCTCCGAGGCTGAACATCCTGTTGCTCTGCAGCTCGGAGGATCCGATCCTAAAGATCTTGCGCACGGTGCAAAGCTTGCTCAGCAATGGGGCTATGACGAAGTTAACCTTAACTGCGGATGTCCGAGCGAACGTGTCCAGAAAGGTTCTTTCGGCGCTTGTTTAATGGCCGAGCCGAACTTGGTCGCAGACTGTGTAAAAGCGATGCAGGACGCGACGCATTTGCCCGTGACCATCAAACATCGTGTCGGCATCGATGCCAATAACGACTACGGTTTTGTACGCGACTTTGTTGGCACTTTATTTAATGCCGGTGTTCGCGTTTTTATCGTGCATGCTCGTAATGCCTGGCTGAAAGGGCTCTCCCCCAAAGAAAACAGAGAGATTCCTCCGCTTCGCAGAGAAGTGGTCTATCAGCTTAAAAAAGACTTTCCCGAAGCGATCATCGTGATGAATGGTGCGCTTCAGGATCTCGGCGAATGTGAAGCTGAGCTCAAGCTTGTGGACGGCGTTATGCTGGGCAGGGCTGCTTACTACACGCCGTGGCTTCTGACGGATGTGGATGCTCGTCTCTACAGCGACGAACACGCTCCGGTGACGCGCGACCAAGTGATCGATGCCATGGAAGAGTACGTTCGCTTTATTAAACCTGATGATCATTCACTGCGTGCTTGCTGCCGCCATATGCATGGATTGCTGACAGGGTTGGCAGGAGCCAAAGTTTGGCGAAGGACATTAAGCGATACGGCGCTGATCCGAGAGCAGGGTGCCGATATCTTCCGCTATGCCTACGGCAAAGCCGGTTGGGCGGATGTTGAATCCTTCCCGGATGAGGACAGAGAGTTCTTCTCTTAGAGAATCTTATTTGATGAAGTCCTGAATTTCATTGCTGATTTCAGGATTTTTCATTTTTCGAAAAAGAAAAAGCCCGAGTCGACAGAGTCAATCGGGCTTTGGATTAACAGGGAAAAGGGTCCCTTTTCTTAATTATTTAGCGGCTTTAAGAATAGCCTCAGCAGCTGTTGTGTTGAAGAAGAAGCGACGGCTTTCAAGCGTTGTTCCTTTGGCGAAGAATTTGCCCGGACGGAAAATCTTATCGCCTTTGCCAGGGGCAACGAAAGCCATCTTAGAGACACCGCTTTCGTGTTCTTCAATACCGTATTCGGCAGGCGTGACTTCCTTCGGCATGGTCAGCACGACAGCCTGAGAGCGACCGTTGTTGACAACGTTCCATTTGCCTGTGGCGACGGCTGCTTCCCCGGTCGGAGTGCAGAACATGGTTTCTCTCTTAACCGGAGTAACACGGAAAGTGCCGCTGACTGCTTTAGGAGTGGCGTTATCAAACATAATGCCGTAGGCGTGTCCGGAGACGCGTTTGAGGCAGAAAGGAATAGAGGAGAAATTCTTCAGGAGTTCTTCGCTGGTGGTTGCGCTGGTGAAGTTCTGGTTAACCGGAATGACCATTTCATCATTCAGGAAACTTGTGTCGGCCTTGTAGGCAATTGAGCCGGCAGGGAAGACTGCATTGCCGACTTTTTCAGCTTCGGCAAGAGGCTGACCCTTGCGGTTCTTTAGGAATTCGGCCATTTTTAAGCCGCTGACGTCAAAGGCGCGAAGTTTCAGGCCAATCTGAACCGGGGCTTTGCCTGCACCGAACTTAAGAAGAGCCGAGCCGTTCTTTTCAAATACGACGCTGGTCGGCTGGAAAAGAGAGATCTTTTCTGTCTTAGTGGCAACATATCCGGCGTCTGTCTGGGCCGGGATCAGCCCGAGATCGCCTCTGTCTTGTTTCAGTAAAAGCGGTGCGGCCCCGCGGCGCGGTTTTTTCCCTTCAACGACAGACCAGGCGGAAGTGTCTTTACCGTCAATCACCCAAACCGGATGATTTTTCATGATCTCCTGAGTTGTCGCAGAAAGAGCAACGGGTTCTTTTGTTGAGCTCGAGAACAGGTTGTCAAAGAAGCTCGCATGGCTCAGGGAGCAGACGGAAACGAGAGACAAAGCAACGGCTGAATGAGCAGTAATAGATTTCAAATTCACAGTAACCTCTTTAGAAATTGCTCTTACAAATTTTGAACAAAGGAATGCTAACTCAAAAATGTATAGAGGTTGATACTAATACATAGAGTTTTGCATCCTCGAAAATGGTTACTTAACTCGCCTAGATTGGGGAGGTATTCCATGATAGTACCCATTATTTAGTCCGTTAATTAGATGTACGCTGGAGAGTAGGGGAAATGCTGAGTTTTGTGTCATCCGCTCGTCACATTCACCCTCTAGAATCCGCCATTGTTTTTTTATAAAGATAACCATCTATCATGGATACATTTCTCACGTGCACGATGGTCTTTCTGATGCTCCTGGCAAGTTTTAACTTGTTCGTGGGCGTCAGCAACGACGCCGTGAACTTCCTGAGTTCTGCACTGGGCTCTAAAAGCGCCCGATATAACATCGTTATGGGTGTTGCTGCCGCGGGTGTGCTTTTAGGCTGCACCTTCTCAAGCGGAATGATGGAAATTGCGAGAAGCGGGATTTTTAATCCGCAGCTCTTTACCTATTGGGATGTCATGCTCATCTTTTTTGCGGTGATGCTGACAGATGTTCTTCTTTTGGATACCTTTAACTCTCTCGGTCTTCCTACTTCGACCACGGTATCTATCGTTTTCGAGCTTCTCGGTGCTTCTGTGGTTTCCGCCGCTTACAAGCTGTGGGTGTCGACCGGAACCATCGTCGGTCTCGGCGCCTACATCAACAACGAAAAAGCCCTTTCGATCATCATCGGTATCTTGGCCTCGGTAGTGATCGCTTTCACCTTCGGAACAATCATTCAATGGCTGATCCGTTACCTTTTCACGTTCCGTTATCAGAAAGTCTATCGTTACGTCGGCGGCGTTTACTCCGGCCTTTGCCTGACGGCAATTTTTTACTTCCTGATCGTCAAGGGGGCAAAGGGCGCATCTTTCATGACGCCGGAATTGATTGCCTGGCTGGATGCTAATACCGAAACTCTTATGTGGAGTTTCTTCCTGACAATCACCGTCGTTTTCCAGATCCTGATCTGGTTCTGGAACTTTAATGCACTTCGCATCGTTATTTTGGCCGGTACCTTTGCTTTGGCCTTTGCTTTCGCAGGCAACGACTTAGTGAACTTCGTCGGTGTGCCTTTGGCTGCAATGCAAAGTGCCGGCATAGCTGCTTCTGCTGAAGCTGCGAATCCCGCTCTGACGCCTACCACGCTGTATATGGGCGCCCTCAAGGAGTCTGTTGTCACTCCGACGATTTGGCTCATCATCTCCGGTCTAATCATGGTTTGCACGCTTTGGTTTAGTCCGAAAGCTCAGCGTGTCGTCCAGACTGCAATTAATTTATCCGCCAGCGAACGCAGTGAAAAAGAACAATTCGGCTCTACTGTCGGTGCTCGTGTTTTGGTTCGTTCCGGTCTCGGAATTAACCGAATCATCAATCAGATTCTTCCGCGTTCAGTACTTAATAGTATCGACAACCACTTTGAGAAACCTCGTCTTAAAAAAGGAGAGGTTCCTCTGCCGTTTGACCAAGTTCGTGCTTCCGTCAATCTCGTACTTGCCAGTATCTTGATTGCTACGGCTACCAGCATGAAACTTCCGCTTTCGACGACTTACGTTACTTTCATGGTTGCCATGGGTAGTTCTTTGGCAGACGGTGCGTGGGACAGAGAGACTGCTGTTTACCGAATTTCCGGTGTAATGGCGGTGATCAGCGGCTGGTTCCTGACCGCTTTCACGGCCTTTATTGCCGCCGGTATTGCGGTTCTCCTTTGCATTTGGTTCGGGCCGATCTTTATGGTGATCGGTGGTGTTTGTGTCGTTGCACTCCTGATCCGTTCCAACTTCTTCAGCAAAGACAAGAAAGTCGAAGCAATGGAAGGTTTTGAAGCAGGCCTGTCCAAAGAAGAGCTGCGTAAGCGCTTTAACGCTGCGATTGACCGCAACTTGAAGCAGACAATTGACATCTTCTCGAACACCACAATGAACTTCCTTTCGGAAGACTATTCGGCGGTGAAGAAAGACAAACTCGAGGCGCAGGAGCTTTTAGACCATATCTCCCTGCTTCGAAGCCAGTACTATCTCATGATCAGTCACGGTCAGGGCGCCGGCAAAGACTACGACGCGCGTAACTACTATTACCGCACCTTCTCAAACGTCAAAGATGTTGCCCAAGACCTCCGCAACACAGTAAATCAGATGGAGCAGCATTTGGCAAACAGCCACTCGGTCTTCAAAGGCCAGCTCAGAGCCAATTTGCTGAAGGCAGTTGATGCGTTGTCGAATTTCCAAAAATCTCTGTCTGAGTACGTGATGAACGGTTCGACAACGGACGAAGTGCTTCTTCGCTTGTCTAATACGAACCTTGAGGAAGTCAATGCGTTCCAGCTTGAACTGATGAAAGAAATCGAAGTCAATAAGATGCCTCTTCATCGTTCGGAACTGTACTTGTCCATCCTCCAGCTTTATCGCGAAATCATCAATCGCTACACCGTTATTGTCCTTCTGCAGCGTGAACTGAACTTCATGCTTTCGGAAAAACAAGAGGACGAGCATGCGGCGGATGCTCCTGCGGAGCCTCAGCCGCAGCATTAAGCGAACCGTCAGTTGGCGCTAACAGCGGGTTGTTCTTCGGGACGCCCGCTAAATTTTTGCCTGTTGAACTCCTATCCGGAAGCGTTGACCGACGTCTGTTCGGCTTGTACATTGAAAGGATCATTTCCTTAGGAGCTGCGCTATGCCTTTCGTACGCATTTGTGTTACCGGCGATGAAGAACGTCCGTCGCCGGAACAAAAGAAAGAACTCATCTCCGGTGTGACAAAACTCGTGGGTGAAGTGCTTGGTAAGAACACCTCAAACATGGTCGTCATCATCGACGAGATTCCGATGGAAAACTACGGTATCGGAGGAAAGACCGTCAGAGAACGCCGAAAAGAGCAACAGAAATAAGCGACAAAAGAAAAACCGAACCGGCCGCAAGACCGATTCGGTTTTATTACATCCGATGAGTCGGATTACTCTTTCTTCGTCTGAACGAGTTCAAGGGGCGCAGAGTCCTCCTGGATGACACGCTTGATGCGTTTGCGACCGAGTTTAGGCTTAGGCGCCTCTTCTCTGACAGGAACGTCTTTTTTCGTGGTTCCGACGAGCTCAAGACCTGCTTTTTCAAGCATCGGCTTAAGATCGACCGGTTTGTCGTTGGAAACAGCTTCCATCTGAGCTTTTACCGGAGCGGCCGATTCGACCTGCTTGGTTTCTACGGGTTTAACTTCTGCCGGTTTAACGACGGTCTTCTCTGTTACAACAGGCTTAACATCCTCAGTCTTCACCTGTTCGGCCTTAGGAGCATCCTTAGGAGCTTCTTTTACGGCTTCTGCTTTGGGAGCGGCAGAACTGACGGCCTGAACCTCGGAGTCGTGGCTTTCCACCTTGGTCACAAAATCAGTTGCCGGTTTACGAGGTGCTCTTTCACGTCTCGGACGAACATGTTTGGGAGTTTCTTCCGTAAGATGCAGTTGGTTTGTATCTACGCGAGGCATATGTTCGTCGGCGTGAATAGCAGCCGCATTCACTTGAGGAACGGCATGTTCGCTCATCACAACGTCTTCAATAGCAGCAACGACCGGAGACACATGTGCCGGCGGCACAACAGATCTTGCGGCACGCGGTTCTCTGTCGCCTCTGTCCTTGCGCAGGCGGCGGGCTCTGCGAGTACGAGGACGCTGTTCTGTGGCGTTGGACTGAGATTCAACGGACGGCACAACACGAACTGCTGTTTCGATGATTTCTTCAACGGTTTCTGCCGGAGCTTTCTTTTCTTCGACCTGGATAGCCGGAGTTTCAACAGCGGCAGGTGTCGGAGTCGGAGCAGGTTTTTCAGCCTGCGGCTGGGCCTGAACGGCTTCAACGGGCGCCGGAACGTTCAGTTTTTCGACGGGTTTTACGATCTCTTCAACGGGAACCGAGGGCTGAACGGGCTTAGCAGTCCTTCTCTCGGCGAGCGCACCGTTTTCCTTCAAGGCTTTACGAGTACGTTCGATTCTTTCAGGCTTCTCTGTCTTTTCAACAGCAGCCGGACGAACGGCAGGAACGTTCTTGGACTTTTCAACCGTTTCTTTCTGACGTTTGTCTTCCGTCTTAACCGGTTTTACCTGACGCGGCTGTTTAGGCGCGCGTTCCGCCTTTTCCTGTTTTGCGACAGGCGTACGTGTCTTACGCTGATCGTCTCTTTCCTGGCGACGATTCTTGCGCTCGCCGCGTTCTTTTCTAACGGGAGATTTGTCGCCGCGGCCGGACTTGTTCTTGGCTTCCTCTTTCTCTTCAGCTTCAGAATTTCCGGTGAAGAAAGCAAGAATCTTCTGGAAGAAGCTCTTTTCTTTCTTGACAGGTTCTTTAGAAGGCTTGGCTGGCTCAACGTGCTTCGGAGCGTCTTCTCTGACCGGCAGGCCCTTAATGACAGGGATCTGACGAGGTTTAGTGGAAGGCGCGACGTTCTGAGCTCTGGAGTAAGGAGCTTCGGGCTCGGGGGCGAGTTCTTCTACACGCTTGTAGCTCGGAGCGCCTTCTGTCAGCAGCTGATCTTCGGTGCGCAGACGTTCGATCTGATAGTGCGGTGTTTCGAGCGTCTTGTTAGGAATCAGGATAACTTCGATATGGTGACGATGTTCGATCTTGGCGATGTCGTCGCGTTTTTCATTCAGCAGGTAAGTTGCAACATCAACCGGAACCTGGGCCTGAAGGGCAGTGGTGCCGTCTTTGAGAGCTTCTTCCTGAAGGATACGGAGAACCTGAATAGCACTGGATTCGGTGTCACGAATGGCGCCGATACCGTTGCAGCGCGGGCAGGTAATATGGCTTCCTTCGTAAAGGGACGGACGAAGTCTCTGACGGGAAAGTTCCAACAAGCCGAAACGGGAGATCTTGGCGATCTGGACACGGGCTCTGTCGTGGCGGATGGCTTCTTTGATGCGCTGTTCGATGGCGCGCTGATGCGCAGGATCTTCCATATCGATGAAGTCGATGACGATCAGGCCTCCGAGGTCACGAAGACGCATCTGGCGCGCAACTTCTTCAGCAGCTTCTTCATTCGTATGGAAGGCTGTGGCTTCAATGTCTCCGCCGGCAGTAGCGCGAGCAGAGTTGACGTCGATGGCAACCAGGGCTTCGGTGTGGTCGATCACAATCGAGCCGCCCGAGGGCAGGGGAACGGTTCTGGAGTAGGCCGTTTCGATCTGATTTTCGATCTGGAAGCGGGAGAACAGGGGCACATCATCCGTGTAGCGCTTGACACGATTGATCATGTCGGGCATGACGTGGCCCATGAACTGTTTAGCTTGTTCGTAGATGTCGTCTGTGTCGACGAGGATCTCGGAGATATCCGGCTGGAAGTAGTCGCGGATCGCGCGGATCACGAGATTGCTTTCTTCAACGATGAGGAAGGGAGCGGGATTCACGCGTTCGTATTTCTGGCCGAGAGGGCCGACAGGAGCAGTGACGAAGTTGCCATCTGTGTCTTCATACTGCGGTGTGGCGGCTTCAACAATGGCCTGCCAGAGCTGGAGAAGGTAATCAAAGTCCCATTTGAGTTCTTCGACGGTGCGGCCGATACCGGCGGTACGAGCGATGAGGCTCATGCCTTTCGGAGTCGGGAGCTTAGACATGTTTTCACGAAGCTCTTCGCGTTCCTCGCCTTCGATACGACGGCTGACACCGCCTCCGCGAGGATTGTTCGGCATAAGGACGAGATAGCGTCCGGCTAAAGAAATGAAGGTGGTCAGTGCCGCACCCTTGTTGCCGCGTTCTTCTTTTTCCACCTGAACGATGAGTTCGGTTCCTTCGGAGAGTGCTTCTTTGATGGTCGCAGTGCGAACATCCACACCTTCTTTGAAGTAAGAACGAGAAATTTCTTTAAAGGGAAGGAAACCATGGCGTTCTTCGCCGTAATCGACGAAACATGCTTCCAAAGACGGTTCAATACGAGTGATTACACCTTTATAGATATTGGACTTTCTCTGCTGACGTTCGGAAGACTCGATATCAATATCAATGAGCTTCTGACCTTCAACAATAGCGACACGCAGCTCCTCAGCATGCGTGGCGTTAAATAACATGCGCTTCATCAAGCACTCCTCAGTCACTGACGCGGACCATAGGCGTGCCGTAGAGAAAAGATATCAAACAGGTTCCGGAACAAGTGGAACGGACAAAGGGATCTCCCCAAGTAAATCGCGGAAATCGTCCGCAGGAGGCTTTATAAAATCGAGAGAGGAAGCCGCAGCGCAGGCGCAATCATCCCTTCCCGTTAGGCAGGAATAGGCAGGCCGATCGAAACAGCGGAGGTAAGCCACTCTCTATATTCCAATACTTCAGCTGCACGAGTGCAGCACGTGTTCCAAAATTTGTGCGCGCATCAACCGGATGCTGCGCCCCGTTTGAATAAAAATTCTTTACAGCAAATGGCCCGAGGGCCATTGGCGAGCTGCGACGATTCGAGAATCGGAGCACCGCCTGTCATTCATTACAAAATCTCCTGCCGGTATCGTTGCGAAAAAACGATGTTTAGCGTCTTCCGTTCATCATCGGTCAGCTCAAGCGGAGAGACCCTAGAATCGGTACGCATCGCATTCCGTTCGTCGTCAAAAGATTACAATCGGCGGAGGTCATTGAGAACCGTTGAACCTGCCGATTTCAGACGCGCAAACCAGCGTCGCCGAGTTGTTCTGCAGGTCAAACTTCTCGCACAGGATTTTAGAACAAATGATGAAATCTCGCCAAAATAATGAGCGAACAGACCCCAAAAAGGGTCGTATTTCTGCGAAAAGCCGCACCCGCAGCGGAAAAGATTTGTTAGCAGACTTAAACATTTCCGCCTCGACCGGAAAGGTTACTCAGCGCGCCAAACCGAAGACAGTTCCTCCGAAGCTAAGAACTCCGGCTGAAGAGTCGAGAGAAAAGAAAGCGGCCGAGCCAAAAGTCATTTTTAAGAAGGTCGACGAGAGCAACGACGGACAAAGATTGGATAACTTCCTTCTTTCCCAGCTCAAAGGTGTGCCGAAATCTTTGATCTACCGCGTGGTACGGTCCGGTGAGGTACGCGTCAACAAAGGAAGGGCCCATGTCGACACTCGTCTGCAGAGCGGGGACGAAGTCCGAATCCCGCCGATTCGCTTTACCGAGAAAGAAAGTGAACATTCCGCTCCTCCTCTGAAACTCTCGGAAATGCCTCCGATTCTTTTTGAGGATCAGAACATCATGGTCGTGGACAAACCCTCCGGCATGGCCAGCCACGGCGGCAGCGGCATCTCTTACGGACTGATCGAGCGAATGAGAGCGAGCCGTCCGGAACTACCGTTTCTCGAGCTTGTTCATCGCTTGGACAGAGGAACTTCCGGAGTACTGGTTTTAGCTAAAACGAGAAAGGCTCTGGTCCGTCTGCATGAAATGATTCGTGAAGGAGAGATGCATAAGACTTATCAGGCACTGGTTAAAGGTGATTGGCAGAATGACCGTCAGCACGCAAAGTTTCCGCTCTTTAAATATGTGACTCCTTCCGGAGAGCGTCGAGTGCGAGTGGATCCGGAAAACGGTCTTCCGAGTCATTCTATTTTTAGACTGAAGGAGCGTTTCGGTCCTGTTTCTTTGGTAGAAGTCGATCTTCTCACCGGCCGTACGCATCAAATCAGAGTGCATGCCGCCGAATTGGGCTTTCCGCTCGTAGGAGACGAGAAGTACGGAGATTTTGCGTTTAACGATGAAGTCGCCCATGGTTCGTTGGGTGTGCCCTTTAAACGCATGTTCCTGCATGCGGGCAAGATTCGTTTCCATCATCCGATGACTGGCGAGGAACTCGAGATCGAAGCTCCGCTTCCTAAAGATTGTGTAGAGCTCATTGAGGTTTTGGAGCAGAGGAAGGCTCAAAATAAATAACGCTAAACCTCAAATCTTCAAAATCAGGAAAAAGAAGAATGCACGCTCTGAAGATGGCCGTTTTTGATTTTGACGGCACCTTAGTTGATTCGGTTCCCGCCATTGCCCGCGGTATCCAGCTGGCAAATGAAGAAATCGGGATCGCGCCTGTCAGTTACGATACGGCAAAAAGCATCATCGGATTAGGTTTTAAGGACATGATTCCGATTGTTGCGCCTGACCTGCCGGAGTCTGATTACGGCCGTTACAAGGAAATCTACGTCCGTTATTTTTTGCAGAGCGATCCTTCCCTAAAGTTATTTCCCGGTACGCTGGAGCTGCTTGGAGAAATCCGCAGATCCGGAATTAGAACAGCAATTGCGACAGGCAAGAGCCGCAAGGGTCTATCGAGAATCCTCAACCGAATGAATATTTGGGATTACTTCGACGATTCGATTACGGCTGATGAGGCACTGCCTAAGCCGGACCCATTAATGCTGAATACGCTCATTCAAAGAAACGGCTTGCGGGCCGGAGACATTGTCATGATCGGCGATACCGAACATGACATTAAGCTGGGCAAAGCGGCAGGAGTTCGAACAATTGCCGTTGCTTGGGGTGCCGCACCTCTTGAGCGCCTGAAGGCTTTCACTCCGGACGCGATTGTAGGCACCATGCAAGAATTAAAAGCTAAGCTCGACGAGTACGCTTAACGCTAAGGATTCCGAAAACAGTCGGAAGCTTCGGCAGCGACAAATCTTGTTTTTTCCATTCCACCGCAGAAAAAGTGCGGATGCGTTCCTCAGGACCGGAGATATCCGTTGCTGCAAGGATAAGCGTTGAGGGTGAGCAGTTCTTTACAAGATCGGCAAGCATCCCGCTGTTGCGATAGGGTGTTTCAATGAAGAGCTGGGTTTCTCCTTCGACAGAAGTGCTCTTTCTTTCCAGATCTTTAATCGCATTGGTGCGGGCCGGTTCCTTGATCGGAAGATAACCGCAGAAGCGGAAATGCTGACCGTCCATGCCGGAAGCCATTAGGGCTAAAAGAATAGAAGAGGGTCCGACGAGCGGCACGACACGAATCCCAACCTTATGAGCTTCCGCGGCGATGACCGCTCCGGGGTCGGCGACACCCGGACATCCGGCTTCGCTCACAATGCCGATATCATTTCCGTCGAGAGCGGGTTTAAGCCAGCTGCGTACCTTAGCCGCATCCGGACGATGTCCGATCTCTTCAATAGAAAGAGAAGCAATGGGCAGCGGGTGACCGCAAAACTTAAGGAAAGCTCTCGCCGACTTGGCGTTCTCAGCTAAAAAGAATTTGAGTTCGCGCGCCGTTCGAATAGTGAGTTCGGGTAGGGTGTCGGTCAGTTGTCCGTCGGCGATCGGAACCGGCAGCATGAAGAGCTTTCCTTTATTCATTAGCAAAGCTCCGGAAGAACGTGAATGCCCGCCTGAGCCAGCATAGTGGTCAATTCAATTAGCGGCAGACCGATGATTGCGGTGGGATCGTTAGACTTGCAGTCGGCAACTAGGGCGATACCAAGTTTTTCAATTTTGGCAGAACCCGCGCAGTTGAAAGGTTTTTCGCGTTCCAGATATTCGCGGATACCTTCGGGCGGCAGATTGCGCATGCGGATAATTGTCGGAACTACCGTGCTCTGCAGATTTCCTTTGGCATCAATGACGGTCATGGCCGAATGGAACGTCACGGTTTGGCCGGACATCTCGGAGAGCTGCTTGAAGGCGTTGTCAAAATTGCCGGGTTTTCCGACAGGACGACCGTTTAATTCCAGGACTTGATCGCATCCGATGACGACGCAGTTCGGATGCTGAGCGGCGACAGCCTGGGCTTTCAGTACGGAAAGGCGCAAAGACAGATCCTTCGGAGTTTCTCCCTTAAGCGGGGTCTCGTCGACATCGGGAGAGCAGGTCGTGAAGGGGATCTGCAGACGCTCTAACAGTTCGCGTCGGAAAGGAGAACTTGAACCTAAAATTAATGCGGCTTTGTTGTCCATAATTGGGTCGTTCCTAAAAGCACTCAAACTTGAAAGAGACTATTCTAGTTCAGTGCTTATCGCAGAAAGAGAGAAATTCAATGTCCGCATACCTAAAACAAACCGACTACGTGAATGCTTATGACTTGGCCAGAGATAAGAAAGTGATCGAGGGTCAAGCCAAATTGTCGGATCTTCCGCGCTTAAAAGACATGATTCTTCCGACTGAAGGAACTGTGACCTACCGAATCTGCGGGATGACCGCTAAAAAAGGATGGCCGGGCGCCGTCATGGAACTGGCCACCGTTGTTCCCTTGGTTTGCAACCGCTGTACGAAACCGATGGATTTCAAAATTGAGAAAGAAGTTACTTTCCGCTTTGCTAAGAGCGAAGAAGAAGCCGATTCGATTCCAATCGATGAAGACGATGACACCGAAGTCATTGTCGGCAGCGAGAAACTCAATATTGCCGACTGGATTGAAGAAGAACTGATTCTTTCTCTTCCTCTGGTTCCGGCCCATGAAGAAGGCTGTCAAACCGACGGACCCGAAGAGACAAAAGACGAGATCCAGAAGCCGAATCCTTTTGCAAAACTCAAAGATCTCAAAGGTTTGCGTAAGGTCTAAGGTTAGTGTAGAATGCGTGATTTTCCAGGAGCGGAAGCGTAACTGTTGCCCGCTCGATTTTGAAAGTTAGATTTTAATTTACGTGGGGTTACCATGGCTGTTCAGCAAAATAAGAAATCGACCAACAAGCGCGGCAATCACCGTGCTCACGATTTTCTGACGAACCCGCCTCTGGCTGTCGAACCGACAACCGGCGAAGTTCACCGTCGTCATCACATTTCTGCCACCGGTTTTTACCGTGGTAAGAAAGTCATCGCTACTAAGGCTGACGACCAGGAATAAGTCTTCACTGACCCGGATCGCTCTCATCTGAGACCCACGACGGACGGTGCGGCGATCGAGTCTTAAGACATTCTGCAGAGCTCTCTTCGGAGAGCTTTTTGTTTGTCTGCAGAAAATTTGTATTCGTGTGTAATACGGGTTTACGGCTTGATTCCGCAAGTCTTAATTACAGTAATCTGTCGCTCATAGTTATTTAGAGGGTTTCCCAGTGTCGGAAAATTGTTTTTCTCGTATCGCTTCCACCGGAAGTTTTCTTCCTAAGAGAGCGGTTAGCAATGAAGAGTTGGCTCAAGACTTAGCCAAAATCGGTGTTGAGACGAGCGACGAATGGATCCGTACTCGTACGGGCATCGAACAGCGCTATCTTGCCTCCGGTGAAGAGTCCACCACTTATTTGGCCTCTGAAGCGGCAAAACAGGCCTTAGAAGCCGGTGGTTTCACGCCGGATGAGATCGACTTAATTATTGTCGCTACGACGACTCCGGACTCGGTTTTCCCGAGTACAGCATGTCAAGTCCAAGCCATCCTCGGCGCTTCGGGCGCCGGTGCCTTTGATATCCAGGCCGTCTGCTCCGGTTTTGCTTACGCGCTTTCTATTGCTGATTCCATGATTCGCGCAGGTTCTGCCGAACGCGTTTTAGTGATCGGCGCTGAAACGCTGTCTCGTGTTTTGGATTGGAAAGACAGAACCACCTGCGTTCTGTTCGGTGACGGCGCCGGTGCAGTTGTTTTGGAAAAATCCGATGAGCCTGGCATTTTGGCTTCCGAGCTGAAAGCTGACGGCACGCGCGGCGTGCACGTATTGGCTGCCGACAGTCATATTGACGGCGGAAAGGTTGTCGGAGATCCGTTTATCCGTATGGATGGGCGTCTGGTCTTCAAAGCCGCTGTTGAAAAGATGACGGAAAGCGCCCGCAATGTTCTGGCCAAAGCGAATTTGGCCCCGAACGATGTTGATCTCTATGTTCCGCATCAGGCCAACCTGAGGATCATGAATATGGTTCGTGAGAAACTCGGCATTGATGAGGAACACCTGATGATCTCCGTCAATCAGCACGGAAACACCTCTGCCGCCAGCGTTCCGCTCGCTTTAGATAAGGCGCATAGATCCGGAAGACTCAAACGCGGGGATCTCGTGTTGCTGCAGGGGGTCGGGGGAGGCTTTACCTGGGCCTCTGTATTGCTCAAGTTCTAGTTGTCACTAAAAGAAAAATGCAAGATAAGAAAATTGCCTTTGTATTTCCCGGTCAGGGAAGCCAGGCTGTCGGTATGCTCTCAACCTTAGCCGACGTGCCGATCGTTCGTGAAACATTGAAAGAAGCTGATGAGGCATTGGGTTTTGCCTTATCTAAATTGATCGCCGAAGGTCCGGCCGAGGAACTCAGTCTGACTGTCAATACCCAGCCGGCCTTGGTTTGTGCTTCTATCGCGATGTATCGCTTTTATCTGCAGGAAGGAGGCCGTAAACCTGACCTGCTCGCCGGTCACAGCCTCGGAGAATATTCTGCTTTGGTCGCGGCCGGAGCGCTTGATTTTACGGACGCGCTGCAGCTGGTTCGCTACCGTGCTGAGCAGATGCAGGCTGCCGTTCCTGTCGGCGAAGGAACAATGGCTGCCATTCTCGGTTTGTCCGACGATCAAGTGAAGACGGTTTGTCTCGAATGCGCTGCTAACGGCGTTGTCGAAGCGGTTAACTTCAATACACCGGGTCAGGTTGTGATTGCCGGCACCGTTGCTGCCGTTCAGGAAGCCATGGAAAAGAGTTTGGCCGCCGGGGCAAAACGCGCTATCAAACTCAATGTTTCCGGTCCGTTCCATTCTTCTTTGATGAAGCCGGCTGCGCTTGCCATGGAAGAAAAACTGAAAACCGTCGATCTCCGGAAACCTTTCCTGCCGGTTCTGCATAACGTTGACGTGCAGATCCATGAAGAACCCGATGCCATTCGTGATGCTTTGGCTGCTCAGGTCGCTTCTCCCGTTCTATGGGCCGATACGGTTCGTAAGATGGAAGAGGCCGGCGTAACGGAAATTTATGAGGTCGGTCCCGGCGCGGCGCTGTCCGGCATGGTCAAGCGCATCACGAAAGGCATTACTGCTAAAGCATTAAACAGCCGTGCGGCATTAGAAGAAGCTGCTGCGGCAAACCAGGAGAAATGATTCATGACCCAGTCTGTTTTTACTGCTGACGCACTCGCCGGCGAAATCGTTTTAGTCACAGGCGCCAGCCGCGGCATCGGCGCTGCCATTTTGGACGCCTGCGTTAAAGCCGGTGCCACTGTTGTCGGCACGGCAACCGGCGAATCCGGTGCCGCTAAGATTTCTGCTCGTATTCAGGAACTCGGCGGAAAAGGCGAAGGCCGCGTTTTAAATATTGCTGACCGTGAAGGTACAGATGCTTTCATGAAAGCGCTCGAAGCTGACTTCGGTTCCGTTACTGTATTGGTGAATAACGCCGGCATCACTCGCGATACGCTTTCCATGCGTATGAAAGATTCTCAGTGGGATGAAGTGATCGAAACCAATCTCACAGGAGGATTCCGTCTTTCCCGCGCCTGCCTCAAAGGCATGATGAAAGCTCGTCACGGCCGCATCATCAATTTGGCTTCCATCGTCGGAATGATGGGGAATGCCGGTCAGGCAAACTACGCGGCAGCTAAGGCCGGAACGATTGCCATGAGCAAATCCATCGCAAGAGAAATCGGCTCCCGCGGCGTGACCGTGAACTGCGTTGCGCCGGGATTTATCGCAACCGACATGACAGATGCTCTGACCGATGCTCAGAAGCAGGCTCTTCTTGCCCAGATCCCGCTCGGACGCTTAGGTTCTGCAGATGATGTGGCCGAAGCAGTCGTATTCCTGGCTTCCCGCGCAGCTGCTTATATCACCGGCCAAGTCATTGAAGTTAACGGCGGCATGAGGATGTAACAACGGCTATTTTCGGCCGTTCACGTTCCCGCGGCTCTGATAAAATGCCAAGATTAGGCCCGAGAAGGGGCCATGAATAATTTTTTATCACTCTAGAAAAGAGGTTTTAAATGGACAATATTGAACAACAGGTTAAGAAGGTCGTCGCTGAACAGCTCAGCATCAATGAAGCCGATATCAAGAATGAAAGCGCTTTCATCTCCGACCTCGGTGCAGACTCTCTTGACACCGTTGAATTGGTCATGGCCCTTGAAGACACATTCGGTATCGAAATTCCTGATGACCAGCAGGAAAAGATCCAGACCGTTCAGGACGCTATCGATTTCATCGAAGCTCACAAGAAGGCTTAATTAAAGGCCGAACGGAGCTCCTGAATGCGTCGTGTGGTTGTTACCGGATTGGGCATGGTTAGCCCAATCGGCAACACGGTCGAAGAAAGTTGGAATAACGCCCTTGCCGGCAAGTCCGGCATCGGCGTTATTACGCAATTTGATGCATCCTCTTTCGGCAGCCGTATTGCCGGTGAAGTTAAAAATTTTGAAGTCGAAAAATATCTCCCGGCAAAAGAAGCTCGCCGTTTCGACCGTTTCATTCAATTAGGTATTGCAGCAGCCATCCAGGCTTTGGATGACAGCGGCCTGACTTTTGAAGGTGAGGAAGCTGAGAGAGCAGGCAGCGCGATCGGCAGCGGAATCGGCGGTTTGCCGATTATCTGTCAGAATTATCAGTCTTATATGGAAAGAGGCGAACGCCGCATCTCTCCGTTCCTGATTCCCGGCGCGATTGCCAACATGGTCTCCGGACAGCTCTCCATCATGCGCAATTTGCAGGGTCCGTCCCTGGCTTACTCCACAGCCTGCACAACCGGCCTGCACAGCATCGGTGAAGCGGCCTGGATGATTCGCCGCGGAGACGCCGACGTCATGGTTGCCGGCGGTGCTGAAAGCACGGTTTGCCCGTTGGGCGTAGGCGGCTTTGACAATATGCATGCCTTGTCCCGCAGAAACGACGATCCGGCAACGGCATCCCGTCCGTTTGATAAGGATCGTGACGGTTTTGTGCTCGGCGAAGGATCCGGTGTTCTGGTCCTTGAAGACTATGAACACGCCAAGAAGCGCGGCGCCAAGATTTATGCCGAGATCGTCGGCTACGGTCTTTCTGCCGATGCTCATCACATTACGACACCGAGTGCCGAAGGTCCGATGCGCTGCATGAAGAATGCCATGCGCCAGGCCGGACTGAATCCGTCGGATATTCAGTACCTGAATGCACACGGTACCAGCACGTCTGTCGGTGACGTCAATGAAACCAATGCCATCAAACTGGCTTTCGGTGAAGATGCTAAGAAGTTAGTAGTCAACTCTACTAAGTCTATGACCGGTCACCTCTTAGGCGGCGCCGGCGGTATCGAATCCGTCTTTACGGTTTTGGCACTGAAGAATCAAGTTTCTCCTCCCACGATCAATATCTTCAATCAGGATCCGGAATGCGATCTGGATTACTGTGCGAATGTTGCTCGTGAGATGCCGATCCGCTATGCCATGAAGAACTCCTTCGGCTTCGGCGGAACGAACGGTTCTCTGATCTTCGGACAGGTCTAAGCAAACGATTCGCTTTAGGAAAAGGATCGCTTCGGCGGTCTTTTTCTTTTTAGCGAAGCGGCGAAGCTGTACAAAACGGCAATAATTCGTAAATAAGTTTGCGTCGGGAGGCCGAATAAAGTTAGCTAAAATATCCCATTTAAGAAGTAAGTTATTGGCGCATTTGACTATTTCTGTGAGCGACTTCGGGTTTTTCGACTGCGATCACTCTCACAAAAATATCGGTGCTTTTTATTTTTCGTTTTGACAGCAAAACGTTTGATGTCAAGGAAGCTATGAAGCAGATCAGAAACTTTTCCATCATCGCGCATATCGATCATGGAAAATCCACCCTCGCCGACCGTTTAATTCAACGCTGCGGCGGTCTTTCCGAGCGCGAAATGGAGTCTCAGGTTTTGGACTCTATGGACCTGGAAAAGGAAAGAGGCATTACGATCAAGGCCCAGACAGCAACGCTGAACTATAAGGCTAAAGACGGTCAGACCTATCTTTTAAATTTGATTGATACTCCGGGGCACGTGGACTTCAGCTATGAAGTCAGCCGTTCCTTGTCCGCCTGCGAAGGCGCTCTTCTCGTTGTTGACGCGACCCAGGGCGTTGAAGCGCAGACCGTAGCCAACTGCTACACGGCGATTGAGCTCGGTGTAGAAGTTCTTCCGGTGCTCAACAAGATGGACTTGCAGAGTGCCAATCCGGATGAGGCCAAAGAAGAAATCGAAGATGTGATCGGTTTGGATGCGACCGACGCGATTGAAGCATCTGCAAAAACCGGCATGGGTATCGATGAGATTCTCGAACGCGTAGTTGAGCGTATTCCCGCACCTCAGGGCGATCCTGCCGCTCCGCTGCAGGCGCTGATTATCGACTCTTGGTTTGACAACTATGTCGGCGTCGTCATGCTGGTTCGCGTTGTTAACGGCACGATTAAACCTAAAGACAAGATTCGCCTGATGGCCACAGGTGCCAACCATTTGGTTGAACAGGTGGGTGTTTTTACACCGAAGTCTCAGACCAAGTCCGAGCTTTCTGCCGGTCAGGTAGGTTTTGTCGTTGCCGGCATTAAGGAGCTGAAACACGCCCGCGTCGGCGACACCGTGACCAATGCCGCAAAACCGGCAGAAGAAGCGCTCCCGGGCTTTAAAGAAGCCAAGAGCCAGGTGTTTGCCGGTCTTTATCCGGTGGAATCCAACCAATACGATGCGCTTCGCGACGCTTTGACCAAACTTCAGCTCAACGATGCCGCACTGCACTTTGAACCTGAAGTTTCTCAGGCCTTAGGCTTCGGCTTCCGCGCTGGCTTCCTTGGTCTGCTGCACATGGATATCGTGCAGGAGCGACTTGAGCGCGAATACAATATGGACTTGATTACGACCGCTCCGAGCGTCGTGTATGAAGTTCTTCTGCGCAACGGCGAAGTCATCCATGTTGAGAACCCGTCCAAGCTGCCTCCGGTCGACAAGATCGCTGAAATTCGTGAACCGATCGATTCTGTGACGATTTTTGTGCCGGACGAATACGTGGGCGCTGTCATGACGCTGTGCAATCAGAAACGCGGCGTTCAGCTTGACCTTGCCTACCACGGCCGTCAGGTTCACCTGCACTACGATCTTCCGCTCGCTGAAATCGTGCTCGACTTCTTCGATAAGCTGAAATCTTTAACCCGCGGTTACGCTTCTATGGACTATGAGTTCAAGGAATATCGTGCAGCCGACGTGGTCAAGATCGATATTCTTATTAACGGCGATAAAGTCGACGCCTTGTCCTCGATTGTTCACCGTGCTAACTCCGTCGCCCGCGGCCGTGAAATCGTAACCAAGATGCGCAGCATCATCCCACGCCAGATGTATGACGTGGCGATTCAGGCAGCCATCGGCGCGAATGTGATTGCCCGAGAAAACGTCAAGGCGCTTCGTAAGAACGTTTTGGCTAAGTGCTACGGCGGTGACATTACGCGTAAACGCAAACTTCTGGAAAAACAGAAGGCCGGTAAGAAGCGAATGAAACAGGTCGGAACCGTGGAGATTCCGCAGGAAGCCTTCCTTGCCATCCTTCAGCAAGACGATAAATAACAACCCCTCAACCGGATGATTTGAAATGACATTTTCTTTAATCCTCTTTCTCTTGACCGTCTTCACGGGCGTTCTTTGGGTATTGGATGTTTTTATTTGGGCACCGAAACGCCGTGCTGCTGCCCAGGATGAGCTAACCGCGTTCGACCGCGACAATGCAGAGTCTCTGCGCAGAGGAGAGCAGACGGTCGTTGCCGCAAGAAATGCGATCGTTCAGGCTTCCACGGACCGTCCGAAGTGGCTGGAATACACCGCCGGATTCTTCCCGGTGATTTTCTTCATTTTTATTCTGCGTTCTTTCCTCTTTGAGCCGTTCCGTATTCCGAGCGGCTCCATGATGCCGACGCTGGAAACCGGTGACATGATTCTTGTCAACAAGTATCAGTACGGTTTGAGACTTCCGGTGCTTAACACCAAGATTCTTCCGATCGGAGAACCCGAGCGCGGAGACGTGGTGGTGTTCCGTTATCCGCCCGATGAAAATATCGATTACATCAAACGCGTGATCGGCTTGCCCGGGGACAAGATCGAATATATCAACAAGAAGCTTTCTATCAACGGCAAACCCGTTCCTATCGGCGAAATCGGCGAGTACTACGATGAAGCCAAGATGCAGTCTTTAGAAGAGTTCCTCGAAAAACTTGACAAGACAGAGCACCATCTGCTCATCAATTCCAGAGCACCATCCGGCGTTTATCCGCTCCCGAGCCATACCGATCCGAAAGCCTGCGACTATGTCCCCGGAGGTTTGATCTGCACGGTGCCGAAAGACAAGTACTTTGTTTTAGGCGATAACCGCGACAACTCTGAGGACAGCCGCTACTGGGGCTTTGTACCTGAAAAGAATTTAGTCGGCCGAGCCTTTATGGTTTGGATGAACGTCTCGAAACCGAGCCGCATCGGTTTCTTCAATTAAGGATCTCCTATGCTTCCTTTAACAGTTTTAGAAGAAAGAATCGGTTATACGTTCAAGAACAAAGAGCTCTTGCGCCGCGCGATGACGCACCGTTCTTTCAGTGCGGAACACAACGAACGTTTGGAATTTTTAGGCGACTCGGTCCTCAATTGCGTGATCGGGAACGCTTTGTTTTTAAAAGATAAACATTTTGATGAGGGGTCTTTATCCCGCGTCAGAAGCAATCTTGTCAGACAGTCTGCCTTAGCAGAAATTGCCGAGCGAATCGGAATTTCCGATTTCCTTAAAGTCGGCGCAGGCGAAAAACATACCGGCGGAAATCATCGTCCGTCAACCATTGCCGACGCAGTTGAGGCCATTTTTGGGGCGGTTTTCACCGACGGCGGCTTTGAAGAGGCGCAAACTGTGATTATTCGCTTGTATGAGCCGATGCTCAGCCAGCTGACACCTACTACGCTCGGTAAGGACGCCAAGACGAATCTGCAGGAGGTGCTCCAAAGAATGCACTACGGATTGCCTCTTTATGACATCGTCGAGATCAGAGGTGCACCTCATGATCAGGAATTTGAAGTTCGAGTCGATATCCCCGATCTCGGAATCTCACTGACGGGCGTGGGCAAGTCTCGCCGTCAGGCAGAACAGGATGCAGCTCAGAAAGCTCTGGATAGCGAAGCCATTAGAAATTTGAAAGGCTAAGTTTATGAGTGAAAATAAAGAGACTGAAAAATCTGAAGACTTCCGCAGCGGTTATGTTGCTGTGATCGGCCGTCCTAACGTCGGCAAGAGCACGCTGATCAACGCGCTGGTCGGGGAAAAGGTCAGTATTACCAGCAAGAAGCCCCAGACAACTCGTGACCGAATCATGGGCGTTTTGACGACTGATAATGCACAGTACCTGTTCGTCGATACACCGGGATTTCAGACGAAGCATTCGTCCGAACTTCTGGCCCGTATGAATCAGTCTGTCCGCTCGAGTTTGTCCGATGTTGATGCCGTCGTGATGGTCATTGAAGCCACCGGCTGGCGTCCTGAAGATCAGGTCGTTCTGAACCTCCTGAGTAAAGACGCCAAGAACGTGATTTTGGCAATCAACAAGACAGACGAAGTTAAAGAGAGCGAAGCCATGCTTCCTTTGATCAAGGAATCCATGGAGAAGTTCCCGTTTGCCGATGTGGTTCCGGTCAGCGCCGAAAAGACCCGTCAGCTGGATGTTTTGCTTGAAGTGATTCGTAAGTATCTGCCGGAAGGCGACAAGCTTTACGAAGATGACATCTACACCGATAAATCTCCGCGCTTCTTGGCTGCCGAGATTATTCGTGAAAAAGCTTTCCGCTTGTTGGGCGACGAACTGCCGTACGGCGTTGCCGTCATGATCGACAAATGGGAAGAAACCGATGATCAGGCAAGAATTTTCGCAACCCTGTTGGTCAACCGCGAAAGCCACAAAGGCATCGTGATCGGTGAGAAGGGCGCCAAACTGCGTGAAATTTCCCGCCTGGCTCGTGAAGATATTTCCAAGATGCTGGGTAAGAACGTTTATCTCGAAGTTTGGGTACGTGTTCGTAAAGGCTGGGGCGATGACGCCCAAGTGCTGAAATCCTTAGGCTACTAACAGCCAGTCAGTAATTACTGACGAAGCAAAATCTCGGTCGGTCGAAAGATCCTCCGAGATTTTTTCTTGGCGCGATAGATCGTCTCGAGACTGAGTGATTCAAAAGCAATTATCTTTCGTTAACTGTTTCAATTTCAGTATAAATATTCATAAAAAATCGGTATTAATAGGCAAATGGATTTTTCTAAAAAGCCAATAAAATTTGAGTATCACCTTGATAACAAGGAGAAACTCTATGGAAAAGTCTCGTATCTCAAGAAGAGGAATGCTTAAAGGTGCGGCAGCTGCCGTATTGGTTTTAGACGGATCTGTGTCTGCGGTTTCTTCGGCCGCTGCAGCCGAACAACTTCCTTTGGTTCAAAAGACACCGGTTATCGGCTCTAAGAATGTCACGGGACAAAAGGTCGAAGGTTCTGTGGCCAATGTGTATTTTTCTCCCGTTATTGATGCCGATTCTCTGATCAAGCTTTATAACCTTGTCAATGAAGAAATCTACGGGAAAGTGGCGATCAAACTGCACACCGGAGAACCGCACGGTCCCAATATTCTTCCTCGTGACATGGTTCAAGCTCTGCAAAAGACCATTCCCAACAGCACGATTGTTGAAACGAACACTCTGTACGGAGGCGGAAGGCAAAATACCGCAGACCACAGGAAGACGCTTGAAATTAACGGCTGGACTTTCTGCCCGGTCGATATTATGGATGAGCACGGAGATGTCAATCTGCCGGTTCGTGACGGATTTCATCTTAAAGAAGTCGCAATGGGCAAAGGCATCGTCGATTACGATTCTATGTTGGTGTTGACTCACTTCAAAGGTCACGCCATGGGCGGATTCGGTGGCTCAATGAAGAACATCGCCATTGGCTGCGCTTCCGGTCAAGTTGGTAAACGTCAAGTACACGGCGCCAGTATGACAGGGGCACCTAACTTCGGAGCTATGCCGGTAAAAGACACGTTCATGGAGTTGATGGCTGATTCTGCTCAGGCAGTGATCAATCACTTCGGCAAACACATTACTTACATCAATGTTCTGAGAAACATGAGTGTTGACTGCGACTGTGCTGGTACCAGTGCTAAGAAACCGACGATGAAGAACATTGGTATCTTGGCTTCCAACGACCTCTTGGCGATTGATCAGGCCTCCTGCGATCTGGTCTTTGCGGCTCCGGACGGAAAAGATGTTATTGAAAGAATCGAAAGCCGCCACGGTCTGCGTCAGCTTTCTGCGATGGTAGAAAAGAAGATGGGCAACCCGCAGTACGAATTGATCGTTGTGAAATAACTGCCACTTCAATCAAAGAAAATCCCGACAAGCTGAACGCTTATCGGGATTTTTAGCAAGCTGTTTGAGTACGCTTAAGAATTTGCACTTCCGTGCTTAGAAGAAACAGCCTCCTCCAGAAAAAGCCTCTTCTCTTTTATCTATCAAACTCTTCAATTTATTTAGTTTTCTATTTAGAAGCACCAACATTTCTCGATTGGTCGCGCTGCGACTGCAAAACAGAAACCATTTTCTCTTACAGGCGCTAATATCTTCAAAAAGGTATTGGCAAAACTCCAACATATTAGTGTGGGAAACTTCGGGCCTCATAGCAGAGATTCTTTCCTGAGACATTGGAGCGTTTTCATCATCTTCAATCAGAACATAACAGTTCCAATAGCTGACCGTGCATAAGAATCTGTCCGGTTCTAAGAATCCCTCTACCGTGAAAGGATACATTGATTCAAGGCCGTGTATGGCCTGATCCAACCATTCAAATGGAACGTCACGCAAATAGCTGAGTCTGTATTTAGAGGTTCCAAGAAGCTGAAAGTCGGTCCAACCGTGGAGAGGCGCAGATAACATGACATCTTCCTTCAAGTGGTATTTGTTCGTCTTGAGTATGCTTTTCCAGAATATGACTCTGCAATGAGATTGACAAGTATTTATTTTTGACTTTTCCCTCATAAGGTAAATCTGTCGGTTAAGACCGGTCTTTACCAGAGGCGCCGCTTCGCCTATTTGCTAAAATGGCCTCTTTAATTTGAGGTTCGTTTGATGGCCGAAAAAGGTCGTTCGGAATATCGGGTTGATCAGCAGCCCGCGTTTGTTCTCCACACTTACCCATGGAGAGAGACGAGTCTTATCGTAGAGTTTTTTACTCGCGATTACGGACGTATTCCTTTGGTTGCACGCGGAGCAAAACGACCGATGTCCCAATACCGCGGACTGCTTAATCCTTTTTGCCCTCTGGCGGTTTCCTACTCCGGCAAAGGCGAAGTCAAAAATCTCACGCGCTGTGAGTGGTACGGAACGATTCCGATGAACGAAAAAGTCCTCATGTCAGCCTTTTACATCAATGAACTCTTAGTCCGCCTGCTCCCAAGAGGGGAACCAGAGCCTGCATTATTCACGATCTATTACGACACGCTCAAAAAACTGGCAGTCGAAAAAGATTACCTTGTTCCGCTCCGCTACTTCGAACGGGACTTTTTAAAAGTGCTGGGTTATGCACTTCCCTCGGGTCCGTTTCCTGCTAAGCATTACCGATTTGTTCGAGGAGACTTTGTGGCCAATGACAATACGGCCTTTGAAGGCAGCGGCATCTCCGGCACGACGTTAGAGGCTCTGAGCAGCAATACGCTTCAGAGCGGAACGCAGGAATGGGAAGCCCGAATGTTGATGCGTGACCTTATCCGCTATTATCTCGAGGACGCGCCGCTCAACACGCGCCGCATCCTTAACGAATTGAACAAGCTTTAGAAAAATGAAAAATCCGACCCCGGGAAAAAATCCGTTTGAACTCGAGTCTTACCGAGACAAAATGCCGCGGCATGTTCGTGAGCTTTACGACGACATGACACGCAACTACGCCAAACTGCAGGGCCGAGCCGGCTTAGGAAGATTCTGGAGGTTCTGGGCGTTTGCAGTTTGCTATATCGCCTTGCTGATGGTCATATCGGACACAACGACCGACACGATTCTCGTGTTTGTGGGCTTGGTTCTCTGCGGCTGGCTCTACATTGCCGTGCCTTCTTTTACGATCTCCGTTCGGCGTCTGCACGATGACGGAAAGCCGGTGTTTTGGGCCGTTCTGCCTCAGGTAGCCATTTTCTATCTGCTCGCCGAGTTCACGCTCGGTCTGCCTCCCAACTGGATTGTCTGGGGAATTCTCGGCGCGATCACGGCCGTATCTTTCGGTTTCATGAGCCTGCCCGGTATCTCGCAGGATGACGCTTACGGTGAAGAGCCGAAGGAAGATTAAATATGATCAGCGGAATCGGCTGCGACATCGTTGATATTGCACGGATCAAAAAGGCTTGTTTGAGACAGCCGAAGTTTTGCGAAACGGTGCTCTCAGAGTCTGAGCAGCCGGTTTATGCAGTGCGCCGTTCTGCCTCTGAAGAAAGAGGATATCGCTATCTTGCGAGTCGCTGGGCTGCCAAGGAAGCATTTTCTAAAGCGCTTGGTACGGGATTTCGCGGAGCGGTAAATTTTTCGGATATCAGCATCTTAAATAACGAGCTCGGAGCGCCTTATATCCAACTTTCGGGTAAGTTGGCCGTACAAATTAAGAATCAAGGATTAAAGTGTCATGTTTCTATAAGTGACACGGATTCGTCAGCAATGGCGATGGTTGTGATTGAAAAGGAATAAACCATGGAAAAAGTCGATCGTCCTCTCGGGCCAGTCGTAGTTGATATCGCCGGAACCAGTCTGACGGATGAAGAAGTCAAAATTCTTCAGAATCCGATGGTCGGAATGGTGATCTTGTTTACGCGCAACTACGAGAACCGCGAGCAGCTGCATAACCTGACGCATGACATCCATTCTTTGAGAAATCCTTCGCTGCTGATCGGTGTGGATCATGAAGGCGGAAGAATTCAGCGCTTCAGAGAAGAGTTCACCAAGATCCCGTCTGCCCGCTCTTTAGGTCAGCTCTACGATACGGATCCGCAGCGCGCGCACAATCTGACGGCTGCCTGCGGTTTGGTGATGGCCTCTGAGCTGAGAGCATGCGGCGTCGACTTTACTTTCGCGCCTTGCCTGGATTTGGACTATGGCCAGAGTGCCGTCATCGGAAATCGCGCTTTCCACCGCAATCCCCGTGTTGTGAGCATTCTTGCTACGGCGATGGTAAGCGGTATGGCTCAGGCCGGTATGGCTTGCTGCGGCAAGCACTTCCCGGGACACGGTTATGCAACGGCAGATTCTCACGTCGAACTTCCGGTTGACGACAGACCTTTGACGGACATTAGAACCAACGATGAAGTTCCGTATGCTTCAATGGGTACACTGCTGACCTCCGTGATGCCGGCTCATGTCACTTATCCTCAGGTATCTCCGGCTCCAGCGGGTTTCTCTAAGAAGTGGCTTCAGGAAGAGCTGAGGGGCCGGTTAGGCTACAACGGCTTGATCTTCAGTGATGACCTTTCGATGAAAGGCGCTTCCGAGGTCGGTGAAATCACGGCGCGAAGTGATGCTGCTCTTGCAGCCGGCTGCGATATGATCTTGATCTGCAACGATCCGGAAAGCGCAAAAACGGTTCTAGAAAATCAGCGCTGGATTCGCACTAAGGCTTTTGATGAAAGAGTGGCCCGCATTCAGCCGAGAGGCAAATTTCCGAGTTGGGACGGCCTTAAACTTTCTCAGAATTATTTAGCTTGCGTCAAACAGATCGAAGCGTTTAACGCAGAGATTGCAGAAAAAGCCGATAAAACGGCAACACTTTAAGAAGGAAAAGAGGAAACGGAAATCAAAAATTCGTTTCCTTTTTAGTTACCTGCTAAGAGAAAGGCGATCGCCTTCTCGGGCAGCAGAATGTTGCTTCCGAGCGGCCTTAAGTGCCTGGCGCATCTCAGTACTAACTTGTCTTTGGAGATGAGCAGGGCCGGAGAACAGCTTAATGTTAGGTCGATGAACTTCTGATCCAAAGGATCTTTGCATCTGGCTTTTGCTTCTGTCGTAATTGGCAAAATCTCAGCGACACTTAAAAATTCTTCTCTAATCGACTCAAGCTGCTCAGCCGAAATTTTAAATTGAGGTCTTTTCAAGACGTCTTCGAGTTCCGCAACCGCGCCTTCGCAGGTGACTGTCTTAAATTTTTTCTCTTTTGCCGCGGTCCAAAGGACAGAGGTCTCCTGATTATGGAAAACAAAGAAGTCGAGCAGAAGGTTGGTATCGAAGATGACAGTGTTCATAAAAGAAGAGGGCCGCATCAGCGGCCCTAATGCGATTAAAGCAAATTAAGCCTTAGCGATGATCTCATCAACAATGGCGCGTTCTTCTTCAAGAGCTCGGATGTTTGCAGCGATATGATCTTTCTGGAACTGGTTCAGTTCAAGGCCCTTAACGATTTCGTAGTCGCCGTCTTTGCAGATGACAGGCATACCGAAGGTGAGGCCTTCGGGAATACCGTAAGAACCGTCGGAAGGAACAGCCATCGTGGCCCATTCGCCGTTGCTGCCCAAGACCCAATCATGGATATGGTCGATAGCAGCGTTCGCAGCACTGGCAGCGGAAGAATGGCCGCGAGCCTGAATAATCGCGCTGCCGCGTTTGGCGACAGTCGGGATCAGTTCATTAACGTACCAGTCTTCAGTGATCAGATCCAACGCAGGCTTGCCGGCAACGGTGGCATTGGTCAAGTCAGGGAACATCGTGCCGCCATGGTTGCCCCAAACGGCGAGCTGGGAAATCTGAGCGACGGTGGAATTGGTCTTCTGTGCAACTTGAGTCAGAGTGCGGTTTTCATCCAGACGCATCATGGCGGTGAAGTTGCGGGGGTTGAGGTCCGGAGCGCAGCGACGAGCGATGTAGGCGTTGGTGTTGCAGGGGTTGCCGACGACCAGAACTTTGATGTTGCGGTCGGCGACTTCATTCATTGCCTTACCCTGTTCAACGAAGATTTGCGCATTGGCGGCCAAAAGGTCGGCTCTCTGCATATCGGCCGTACGGGGACGGGAACCGACTAAGAGTGCGATTTCGGCGTCCTTGAAGCAAACATAAGGATCCGACGTTGCGGTGATGCTGTTCAAGAGCGGGAATGCGCAGTCATCCAGTTCCATCTGAACGCCGCGGGAGTTCTTGAGAGACTGTTCGTTATTTCTTTCCAGCATCATCAGGTCGATGGGCTGGTCAGTGCCGAGCATGTCACCGGCGCCGATACGGAAGAGGAGAGAATAGCCGATCTGACCGGCTGCTCCGGTAACGACGACTTTGACGGGTTTCTTCATTTAGCAAATCTCCTTAAGTGATTTTTTCCTGAGTCCAATTTTTAAATTTTAAACGGGGCAACAGGCTGAATGGCAAATATTTACATGGGTTTTAGAGAAATCTCGAAAAGGAATCCATACAAAAAATGGATACTAAACGATTAAAAATAACTATTTGATATGAATAAAGAATATTCCTAAACTTTTTCTATCCCTCTAAGGAGAAAGAAAATGTTTGTCAAGGAATGTTCTGTTGTTGCTTGTGCTTCCCTTCTTTGTTTCTGTGTCGGACTCTGTGCAGCGCAAGAGTCGTCCGTCAAAGAATCTGTAATACAAAATCCCATTGGAACGGCTCAGAAAAAAGAAATTCTGATCAAGGTAACCACAGGAAGTCGTGAATTCCAGGTTGCGCTCAATTCCACGCCCGAAGCCAAACTCTTCTACTCTCAGCTTCCGCTATCAGTGTCTATGGGACGTTTCGGCGGACGAGAGTTCTACGGCAGCTTGCCCGGAAAGATGAAAGTCAGTTCTGAAGGTCAGTACACCTTCAAAGACGGTACATTAACGTATTGTCCGACGAACCACACCGTGGCCTTTTTCTATGCGCAGACGTCAAGGCCGCATCTGACAATGGCCGTATATCCGATGGGAAGCGTTCTGGGAAATCTGAATATTTTCCATGAACTGGACGATTCGGTGACCTTTCATTTTTCTAAGTGAGCAGCCTTATGCCGAAAATAACTGCCGGAACTTCGGTTAAAGCAGCTCTGCTGGCCGCGTTTCCATTCCTTGTCGGGATTAACGGAACGGAAGAATCACTGCATGAGTACTTGGCGATCGTCGTTCTTTTGATTGCTGTGCAGCATCTGTTGAAACAAAAATGGTGGTTCGGGATGATGAGGTTCGGTTTAAGTAATCAGCCGTTGAAGTTGAAAATGACCGCCGTTTTGTTGGTGAGCTTCTGTTGTACGGTTATCTCGGGAATCTTGGTCTCGCGCTACGCACTTCCGGCGGCAAGAATTAAAGCGATCCAGCCGGTTATATTGGACCTTCATCATTTCTTCGGTTACATCACGTTCTTCCTTACGTTCCTGCATGTGGGCGCCCACGTCAAAGCTCGGAAACTTTTTACCCGAATGCCTTATCTGCCGTTATTCGGAGCTCTATTGAGTATTCCCGTCTGTTTTCTAGGATTAGGTTATTTCGATGATGAAGGACCGCTTTTTTCTCTGCTGGACAGCCTTGACCTCTTTTTCTTTGAAACCGGTAAGCCTCCTGTCCTGATCATTACAGAAGTGTTCTTACTCGGATTCTTCATGATTTGTGTCGGTCTTTTTACAGAAACCGCCGTTGCTCGGAGAAGAATAAATGCTTAGAAGAAATCTCTTACTTTCGCCTTTAGCGCTTTGTTTACCGTCTGTTTTGGCTCAAGCCAAAGGGAAAAGGGCGGTCGTCGTGTATTTTTCTTGGTACGACAACACATTCCAAGAAAGGATCCGTCCTTCCGACATTGATGAAACGACTTCTGCCAGCCTGAAAGCGCCGGGACAGGTGGCGCTCGTCGCGCATTGGATCGGAAAAGATTTAGGTCTTCCGATTTATCCTATCGTCGTAAAAGATCGCTACACAACCATTTATGAAGATTGTCTGGACCGCGTGATTGAAGAAAAGACAGAAAGAGTCTTCCCCGAGCTTACGGGGCCGACCGCTCTCCCGGAATTTGATTTGCTGTTTCTCGGTTTTCCGAACTGGAGTTATACGATTCCTCGGGCTCTCTGGAGTTTTTTGTCCAAAGTGCAGACAGCGAATAAAACAATCGCACCGTTTTGTGTTCATGGAACCGGCGGTTTGGCCAGAACGATCCGCGACCTTAAAAGCGCGGCGCCGGAAGCGAGGCTGACGAGAACACTTTCGATTGATCGCTCAGAGCTGGCGGAGAGCCGGAAGCGAGCTCTAGACTGGGCTCAAAACATATATTTTGGTTAGAACTGATCGTCTGATCACTCGTTATCTTGCAGCGATTCCCAAAAGAGTTCAGCCGGTCGTGAAAGCTGTCTGTTCTTACGACGGACCGCAACGTGACCGGAGTACCTTTCCGGCGAGATAGGAAGGAACTTCATACCGCATTTCTGACGGTTTTCAAAAGAGCCTTCGACGCACAGCAGGCCTCCGAAATCGTTTTCCACCAAGTCCAGGGCATTGGAAGGAAGGTTGTGATAAGCCGATACGGTCAGTTCCTTTTCCGGAACATGCAGCCAGCTGCTGATTTCTTCCAGCACGATATAGCGGCGAGGAAGAATCAGAGGAGTTTGAATGACTTCCTTGTAGGTCAGGAATTGTTTGTCTTTAAAAGTGTCGTTATCTTTGACGACCAAACCCCAGCGTTCTCTTCCGGGAAGAACTGTTCGAACGTATTTAGCGATTTCTACAGGTTCGAGAAGGAAGGCAATGTCTAATATGTTCTCGTCGAGAGATCTTTTGAGGTCATCACCGTCGGCCGAATAAAGTTCAAACAGAACATGCGGATGCGTTTCTCTAAAAGCCTTCATTTTTTGAGCGAGGAACTTCATGAGGGAAGTTTCGACCGCACCGACCTTGATGGTTCCTCTCAAAAAATTGCCTTTCTCGGCAAGCTCTTTTTTGGCGCTGTTTACTAAACCCAGGATCTCTTGGGCTTTTGCATAAAAGAGATGACCGCTCTCAGTCAGAGAAAGGGCGCGGGTGCTCCGGTCAAAAAGAATGCTTCCGACTTCTTCCTCTAGATCTTTAATTTGTCTTGTCAGGGCAGGCTGTGAGATGAAAAGGCGTTCTGAGGCCCGAGTGATGTTTCCTGTTTCGCAGACGGTGATGAATGACTTGAGTACTTTGAGATCCATGTTTATTCATAAATAAAAGTGATCGTTTTCTATTTTAAATAAATATTGGAAATGAATTATTGCCCAATCCTAGAATTCTTCTGAAAGAGAGCGGAACGGCAGCCGGAAAAAGACGGTTATGCAAAAAAGCTTTTGCATCCTGCTTCCCAATTAAAGGCGACCGTTCATCCTAAAAGGAAGGAAATAACATGACCAACCACCTCAAAACTACACTTTTCCAGATCCCCCATAATAAAAAACTGCACTTCTGCAATGAAGACCTGGCTGTTTCTTGCCTTGGGTTCGGCGCTATGGGAATGACACATCATCGTGGTATTCCAAAAGACCGAAACGAAATGATCCAATTATTAAGAAAGGCGGCAGATCTTGGAATCAATCTTTTTGATACTGCCGAAATCTACGGTCCTTTCAATAATGAAATTCTTGTGGGAGACGCTTTTGGAAATAGAGAAGATGTTCTAATTTGCACAAAATTCGGCCACAAAATTGTTGATGGAATGCCCGTGCCAGGCGGTTTGGATAGTTCACCGCAGCATATTCGCAAAGTTTGTGAGGAGTCACTCAAGAGGCTGCAGCGGGAACGAATTGATATTTTTTACCAACATCGTTTAGATCTTGAAGTTCCGATCGAAGAGGTTGCAAGGACATGTGCAGAGCTAATTAAAGAAGGAAAAATTCGAGGCTGGGGCTTGTGCGAGGTCTCACCGGAGATCATTTGTCGTGCCCATGAAATTTGTCCTTTAACGGCCGTGCAAAGTGAATACCACCTCATGTGGCGAAGGCCAGAAACGGCTGTCTTGCCTTTGCTTAAGAAACTTGGCGTTGCTTTTGTTCCGTATAGCCCACTAAATCGAGGATTTTTGAGCGGCACAATCACTCCGAATACAAAGTTTTTTGCGGCGAATGACAACCGAGCTTCGCTGCCTCGGTTTACTCCTGAAGCTATTCAGCAGAATCTGGCTATTGTTCGCTGTATCGAGCGTTTTGGTGCAGAACATGGAATGAGTCCGGTCCAAGTCACGCTCTCGTGGCTGCTCCGAAAAGCAAATGTCATACCGATCCCTGGAACGACCAAATACGACCATCTGCTAGAAAACATCGAATCCATCCGTTTTGAAGTACCTGAGGAAGAATGGAGGGAGCTTGAAGATAAGATCTTCCAAATCCCGATACAAGGCGATAGGTACGCAGGGATTGAAAAGGCTCAAACAGCGTAAGTGAAAGAATGCATTTTTGTTATCGAAATGCATAAAAAATCAATATTTCAAATAATTTAATCGGAAGAATAAGATGCATTCTTGAAAGAAGTTTTTGATCTTCAATTGACGGCGGACAGGCGCCGGTTTCGCAAAGTTCAGTGAGTCGTTTTCATCAAATCTGATGATTAGTGATTAGCAAATAGAGGTTCAACATGTTCAAACTAAAAAATGTTCTGATGGCTTCATGTATCGGAGCCTGTGCTGCCGCCGGAGTGTCCGCCGGAACTGTAGCAGACAATATCAATGTACAAGGGTCATCTCCGGTTTCGTTCCTTTCTGCCGGTAACAAGATTGCAGGAAACCTTTACCTACCACCGTTATATAAGGAAGGGTCGAAATATCCGGCAGTAGTCGTCAGCCATCCGTGGGGCGGTGTTAAGGAGCAGACAGCAGGGCTTTATGCACAGCAGCTCGCGAAGAAAGGTTTCATTACGCTTGCCTACGATGCTTCTCACTATGGAAAGAGCGAAGGCACACCTAGAGATCTTGAAAATCCCGCAGAACGTGTAAACGATATTCGAAGCGCGGTCAGCTATCTTTCCGGCAGAAAGGATGTCAGCGCTGTGGGTACGTTAGGCATTTGTGCCGGCGGAGGTTACACATTGCACGAGGCTCAGGATGATCCTCGCGTTAAGGCCGTCGCAACGGTGGTCGCTTATGACATCGGGGGCGCAGCTAGAAACGGAATTGCCGGTGCGGAAGTCACAGCGGAAATGCGTCAGACAACGATGAACGCAGCAGCAAAAGAATGGACTGAAGAAGAGGGCGGAAAGAAACCGGTAGTGCTGCCGCTGCTGCCGGACAAAAAAGACTGGACGGACAAAACGGATGCTTTTACGAAAGAAGCTTACAGCTACTACAGAGAGGCCCGCGGGGCACATCCCAATGCAACAAATAAGTTCCATCTGTCTTCGATCGGATTGCATATGGCCTATTATCCGCTCGATCACATGGAAAAAATATCGCCTCGTCCTGTCTTGCTGATTGCCGGAGAAAAGGCACAAACGCTGAAGTTTAGTCAGGAGGCCTATGAACGAGCTCAGGAACCTAAAGAATTAGTGGTAGTTCCGGGAGCAACGCACTTTGCAATGTACGATAAATCTGAGTTCGTTAGTCCGAATATCGAAAAGCTCAGCATTTTCTTCGCTAAATCCTTGAGTAAATAACCGAAGATAGTTGTTGTTTTCTAATTCTGAGATCAGTCAGCGCGACTATGAAGACGATTCGTTCTTTAAAGGATTCTTCTTCCGGCCGCGCAGTTTTTTAGACCGGGAAAAATTTGAGCATAACGTTGATCCAGAATGGAAGCGTTAAAAGCGAAAAAATCACTTGAGCGCTCGTTAAATCGGCGACTGCCGCAGAGTCTCCGCCCATAGATGCTGTCATAACGTAGCAGGACTGAGCGGTCGGAAGAGCGGCAAAGAGCAGAAGAACACAGCTTTCCAAAGGAAGCAGTTGGAAAACAAAAGCAAATGCGAGCGCAACAGCCGGGACGACCATGAGTCGCTGCAGGCTTCCGACAATCATCAGCTGAAGGTAGCGTTTGAGGTCGTTGATTTTGAGGCCTGCGCCGATGCAGATGAGACCTAAGGCAAGAGAAGATTGACCCAAAGGTTTAAGAACGTCCTCGAGCAGTTTAGGAAGCTCAATGCTGAAAGAGTTGCAAACGAGACCTAAGAGCGTTGCCAAGATCAGAGGATTGGAGAAAACGGCGACGAGGAAATTTTTTCTTTTACCGCTGTTTTCCGAGCCGCTCAGTCTTGAGGCGTGAACCAGTCCCACGGTCGCGATGACATTACTGATTGGCACCCAGCACGCGATTAATAGAGAAAGGTAGGCAATGCCTTTATCCCCGAAAAGCGTTGAGCAAATAGCAAAGCCGATGTAAGTATTGAAACGGAATCCGCAATGGAATATCGACCATTTTGTCCACTGGCTCTCTTTAATTAAGAAATTCGCCAGCCAAGCAGTAATCACCGCAACGCTCATGGCTGATATCGATATCAGCAAAAAGTAACTGCACTGTCCGATTTGGAGGTTTGCCTTTGCAACCGAAAGAAAGATCAAAGGAGGAAACAGAACATAAAAGACAAGCTTCTCGGTAACGTTCCAGAAATCTTTTTTGGCAAAAGAAGGACGCTTGGTGAGGAGGTAACCAAGAAGGATCAGGCAGAACTGCGGAAGGATGACAAAGACGGCAAACATGACAGATTCTATGAGTACCAGGTACTTTGTACTTTAACGCCTCCTGCGAAAATATCCAATCCTTACTGACGAACAGAATGGAAGGACGTTAGTTTTCTCGGCGCAGACACTCAAGAAAAAATTTGTCGTATTCATCAGCGTTCACCGGATCCTTGGATGAGAAAAATTGCTGTTTGCTCTCCTTGAAAAAATCGTCTATGAACTTATCGACGACAGGAAAATGGGCGCCGGCGGATCGTTCTTTGTCTTCAACTTTGATTTTCAAGAGCTTTTCAAGTTCCGAATATATAGGAGCCGTAGGAAGTAACAGCTCTTCATAAAGCTCGCGAAACAAAACCGGAGGAATGGAGTTTTTCTTTTTGATCCACTCGCAGGCCAAGATAGATCGAAGAACGTAGAGATATTTTTTGGGCTTTACAGTTTCTCCGGTGAGGTAAGCCTTGAAGTTGCTCATTGCCAAGCCGAAATAGCCACGATAAAGCGCATCAAAGTTAGAGTTATTGTTGAAAAGTTTGGTGAGATTTTCTCTAAGCCACAAGTTGTCTCTGTAAACGATAGGCGAATGAAGCCATTCAATTAGCGGCGCGTTTCCCTTCATCAGAAGTTTGAGCGCTTTCTGGAGATCCCAGCCGACAAAATCTTTGACTTCGTCAATCGGACCTTCGATCACATCACGCTCAGCGAAAACTTTAGGTACGATTCAAGAGGGCGGAGGTAGAGGTAGCGGACATCGTAATCGGAATCGGGCGAAGGGAAGCCCCACGCTCTGGAACCTGATTCGCAGGCGTAGAGAATTTTGACGTTGTGCTGTACTTCAATTTGTCCCAAGGTTTTCAGGATTTCTTTTTGCATACGTTACTTCTCCTACTTCAGCCACTTGTCGATTCGTGGTCCGAAAGTATCGATATCTCGCTGAGGGAGAGAGAATCTTTTTGCTTCGGTGCGCCATGAAGTCATAGCCGTCTTTACGTTGTCGATAATATTTTTTGCGGTATGTTGAGGAATCAAAAAGTCGGGAGCAGCATCTAGTAGAAGTCCTAAATCGGCTTCATTCGTGAAACGATTGATCAATAGACTTTGCTGTTCTGAGGTTGTCGGATTGATATCATAGGCGGGAGAAAGCTCCCAGCCCTTCTCAGTAAGCAGGAAACCGTGATTGCGGAAATGGTCGTCCGCGTTGCCGATGATGATGTAAAAGGCCACGCGACGATAAAGTTCTTCAAGATTCCTTTCAATGTTGCTGCCGTGCTGAATAATGAAATCAACAATGTCGAGATAGCCGTAGCCGGATGAAGCGTTATCACCATCGTTCAACCCGAGCAGTGTTAGAGCAGAGGCAAAATGTATTCGCTTTCCGTCATTGGTTCTATCGAACCGCTTCGACAAAAGTAAATGGTAGTTGCCGGCAGAAACGGTTCTTGTCGCTGCAACATTAATCCCTGCTTTTTTTGCTAAATAGTGGGAAAAATGCTCCCACTGAGCGACATCATGGTTATCGTTCCGAGATGGGAATTTTGCCACGGTTAACCTTCCATCCTCATCTAGAACGGAAGCTTTGGGACGAGCTCCACCTAGAGAAGTCCCAGGATGGATTAACTGATCGATCCACTTTTCATTTGGCAAAATGTTCTTTGTCTCGCTGGCCTCTATTTCGTGCGCTGCCGACAACAATTCGTTAATTTTTGTGAAAGGAGGTACTCGGAAATCCGTTTCGCAATTAATGAAGTCACCACCGAGTGTCTCTGCAAATCGAAAGCTTCCCATGCGGGAAGCGTCGTCTATGCCTTTCAGCAGATCAAAGGATGTCAGCCGCCGAACTGCTCTTTTTTCTTCCGCTGCCTTTAGTTGTTCTTTTCGGAGCAAAAGAGTTCTTCCCCAGCGGTCAGGCAAAGCATCAGAAAAACACGAAAAAATGTCTTTTTGAGGCTGGGTGTATTGGATACCCGGAAAGTTTTGTAGGTCCTCGCTCAAAAAGACGTTCGGATGGGCAGATAGCCACTCCTTGGAGTAACTGAAACCGTAAGTCGCGTTGCCCCGAATCGACTCAAAGGACAGCTCTCCGATGAGTTCAGGTCGCTCGAGCCAGTCGAAGTCTCCATAAACATAAAGCTTGTCCATGACTTATCCCTTCTTAGAAGCCCGTTTACGGTGTTTGAGGCTAAGGTCCTGCAATGTACGTCCGAGGACATCCTCCTTGGCTAACAGCAAAATATCGTCATCGAGTTGGAGCGCATAGAGGACACGGAGGTAAATCCCGATTGAGACGGTGGGTGATCCTTTTTCAATTCGATTGATCGTCAACGGGGAACAAGTGGCTCGCTCAGCTACTTGAGCAATTGAGAGGTCGCGCCTCAACCGAGCGAGTTTGATCTGCTCTCCGACGATTGCCATTTTTTGTTCTAACTTTCGCGGAAGCTTGGTTCCCATAGTGTTTTTAGGCATGGCTAATCAATCAAATAATACACATAAGTTTAATTAATATTTATTTTAAGATAGATTGATGTGAAATTCCAGTCTTGCATCACAGCAAATACTTGCTTCCGACCGAAATAAGAACCCTGGCATATGGTAAAAAAGTCATTGCTTAGCTTGAGGAGAGTTGTTACCTTAAAATTGACAAACTAGAGACCAGAGGAAGACACGTGGCAATCAACCAGCTGATAGGTTTACCAGCTGGGCCCGTAAAGCACCGTCATTTATGGCGGTGATATAAGGACTCGACGGGGTAGTTACTCCGGCTGATCTTGCTGCTCTATGTACTGTTTGATAATGGAAATAGGCGCTCCGCCACAACTTGCGGCAAAATAGGAGGGAGACCACAAGGCCCCGGCCCAAAGTTTGTCTTGAATGCAAGCATGTCGTTTCTTCCGAATGAGTCGACTTGAGACCCCTTTCAGACTGTTAACTAATCGAGATACCGAAACTTTCGGCGGATAATTGATTAGCAAGTGGACATAATCCTTTTCTCCCTCAAACTCTACTAGCTCGGCCTCAAAATCTTGGCAAACCGAGGCAAAAATTTCCTTCAGATCTTCCAATACTGCCTTAGTAAATACAGAGCGGCGATACTTAGTGACAAAGACCAAATGAATATGTAAATTAAAAACGCAGTGTCTGCCGTGTCTAATATCGTTACTTTTGTTCATAGACCAAGTATAATTTGCTTAGTAATTACGAGGGCTGCAATGCTAATACGACGTGCCTTTAAATTTGAATTGAAGCCGGATGGCCGGCAGGCTTGTCAAATCGGCAAATTCTGCGGCTGCGCCCGTTATGTCTACAATCGTACCTTATCTCTTGAGAAGTCGCTGTACGCAAAAGATGATAAACACTCCTTCAGATACACCGAAGCTACCAAAAGGCTTCCGGAGTGGAAAAATAAGCATCCTTTCCTGAAAGAGTGTCATAGCCAGGTGCTTCAGCAGTCCCTAAAGGATCTTGACCGGGCTTACACCAACGATAATGTTCCCGTGCCTTTTCAACAAAGCAGTTTTGGCTGGGCACGGCTCTTTAACAAATTCCAAATAATAGTGACCGTAAATATTTAACGCTTGAGTCTGTAGGACGGTTAAGACTT
>ENA-USYV01000122-USYV01000122.1-human-gut-metagenome-genome-assembly--contig:-NODE-122-length-85585-cov-7.627696_pt1 | contig 85585 bp, 70 predicted proteins | sample MGYA00250066_ERZ773514 | MGnify/ENA primary metagenome ERZ773514 (study PRJEB29103, sample SAMN06112049) | human gut metagenome | biome: human gut; feature: ankylosing spondylitis patient; material... | reverse complement strand
AAGTACGCAATATAACACAGCCGCGGAACGGCTGAAAACAAGAGAAGAGGAGAGAGAAAACTTATGGTGACGATCCAAATGGATATGCTGCAGACAGCGGCCCTGGCGATGCTGCTGTTCCTCCTGGGACGTTTCATTGTCAATCACGTTGACTTTCTGAATCGTTGCTGCATCCCTGCCCCGGTGGTGGGTGGACTGATTTTTGCCATCCTGCACCTGGTCACCTATCAGACCGGGATCCTGACTTTGGAGTTCAACGAGACCTTGAAGGATGCCTTTATGGACTTCTTCTTCACCAGCGTGGGCTTCGGTGCCAGTATCAAGTTGTTGAAGAAGGGTGCGCTGCCTGTACTGATCTTCCTGCTGCTGGCCACCATCATGGTCACCATACAGGACCTGGTGGGTGTGGGTATGGCCGGCATCTTCGATCTGGACGGCCGCATGGGCCTGTGCATGGGCTCCGTGCCCCTGGTGGGCGGCCATGGCACCTCCGCCTCCTTCGGCAAACTCTTTGAAGAAGCCGGTGTGGACGGCGCTCTGACGGTGGCTGTCGCCTGCGCCACCTACGGCCTGGTGGCTGGCCACTGAGGACGAGGAAGAAATCGAGCCAGAACCAGAGCAGAAAAAGCCGGTTGTAGAGCTTGAGGAAGAGGAATTCCTTTCCGAAGAGGATCTTCAGGCTGCTGAGGATGAGTTTATGAATGGCCCGGCAGGTCATAAGGAGAAAGAAGAGCCTTCTGATGATTCCATGTCTGAGGATGAATTTATTGCCAAACTTCTCAGAGAGAGCATTGGCGAAGAAGAGGATGAGGATATGCCTCCAGCTGCAGATGATGTGGTTGAAACGGAAGATGCAGAGGAAGAACCGGAAGATTCTGAGGACGAAAACTTTGATTTTGATGAGGATGAAGAGGAAGAAGAGTCTTCTGAATCTCTTTCCGAGGAAGAGGAACTGGAACAGTTTACGATGACAGAGTCTGTAAACTGTGTGACCATGTAAAGATAAATCTGGCGGAACACGACGAAGCTTCCGAGCATCACGATCATCGGTGTTCTGGTGTCTCCTGCGCCGCGCAGGACGTTGGAGTAAACCTGGTTGACGCAGCAGAGAATGTAGAACGGGGAGAGCAGATACAGGAACAGAGTTCCATAACGAATCACAGCTGTCTCCTGGTTAAACAGATAGACCATTTGCGGGGCGAAAATCAGCAGAGGAATCATCATCACAATGGTTACAAGCTCAGCAAGCAGGAATGCGGTTGTAGCACCCTTCTTTGCACGGTCAATGTAGCTGGCACCGACGTTCTGTCCGGTGAAGGTGGTCGAAGCAAGACCAACACTCATCATCGGCAGCATCATAAACTGGTCGATTTTCATGCAGGCACTCCAGCCTGCCATAACATCCGAGCCGAATACATTGATATAGGACTGCACGAAAACGTTGGAAACGGAAGTCACCATCTGCTGGATCGCTGCCGGCAGTCCGACGCAGACGATGCGGTACAGCAAAGACCAGTCCATGCAGAGCTTTTTCCAACAGATGCGGTATGGGCCGTCTGTTGTGGTCAGCACATACAGCGTCAGAACCGCCGAAAGGCACTGTGCAATAACGGTTGCAAGCGCCACACCCTCGATTCCCATGCCGAAGGAAACGACAAACAAAAGATCGAGCACGGTATTGACAACAGCGGAAAAAATCAGGAAATACAGCGGATGGCGGGAATCGCCGACAGCGCGGAGAACGCCGGAGCCCATGTTGTAGAACATCAGACCGGCAACACCGCCAAAGTAAATTTTAAGATACGTTGCTGACTCGCGGATGACGTCGTTCGGCGTACTCATCATGCGGAGCATGTACGGTGTAATGAAGATGCCGAGAATAGTAAAGACAATAGAGAGAAAAAATGTCATCACCAGTGTCGTGCTGACGGTGCGGCTGACCTTTTCATCCGCCTTTGCGCCATAATACTGAGAGATAATGACACCGGCACCGGTGGAAAGTCCCATGAAAAAGCCGATCAGAGAATTGATGATCGGACCGACGGAGCCGACGGCGGCGAGTGCTTCCTTGCCGACAAAGTTGCCGACAACGATGCTGTCAACGGTGTTGTAAAGCTGCTGGAAGAGATTTCCGGCCATCAGCGGAAGCGAGAAGAGAAGAAGCTGTTTCCAGATAGAGCCCTGGGTCATATCGCGGGCTTTGCTCTTTTGTACTGTTTTCGTCATAGTAGTCCCCTTTTTTACGTTGATTTTACCTTCTTTTTTATTGTAGCACTTTGAAGTTGTGATGGAAATATCCATTTTTGACGTGATTTTCGGACTTTGTTGATATAAACAGCCGAAAACGGAAGTGAAAAGAATTGTTTCCGAATAAATTGTCTGGTATAATAAGAAACAGATGCGTAAATGCAAAAACGACAGTTGTTTCGAAGCCTGATGAAACGGAAGGATCGTGAAGATTTTGCAGCAGTTTTTGGAAACTGCGCGTCACAGAACAGGATAGAAAGAAGGTAGCTGAAATATGGGAGATTATTTTGTATGCAGTAAAACAGATCCGGTAGTAGAGACAAAGGCGGGAAAGGTACGCGGCTTCCGCCTGAATACGACATACGCGTTTCATGGAATCCATTACGCTGAGGCGGACCGTTTCCAGATGCCGCAGCCGGTGAAACCATGGAAAGGAATCAAAAATGCGCTGGCGTACGGCTATGTATGTCCGCTTTTAAAGCAGGATGAGCCGAACATGGAGGTGCTGGTACCGCATCGTTACTGGCCGCAGGACGAGCATTGCCAGAACCTGAATGTCTGGACACAGAGTCTTGATCCGGGTGCGAAAAAGCCGGTCATGGTATGGCTCCACGGCGGCGGCTTCAGCGCCGGCTCTGCGATTGAGCATGTGGCATATGAGGGGGATCACTTAAGCGAGTTCGGTGATGTCGTTGTTGTTTCCGTGAACCATCGGCTGAATATCCTCGGTTATCTCGATCTCTCGCCGTTTGGCGAAAAATACAAAAATTCTGCGAATGCAGGAAACGCAGATATGGTAGCTGCATTGCAGTGGGTACATGACAATATCGCGGCATTCGGCGGAGACCCGGAGAATGTTACGATTTTCGGTCAGTCCGGCGGCGGTATGAAGGTGGCAACGCTGATGAATACGCCGGCAGCAGACGGCCTGTTCCAGAAGGGTATCATCGAGAGCGGTGTTTATGAGGCAAAGGTTTATCAGAAAGAGGATGGAGACGGCACCGCGATTGTGAAGGCTCTGTTAAAAGAACTGAATCTGGACGAGTCCGAGGTGGAGAAGCTTGAGACGATCCCGTATTATGAGCTGTCAAATGCGTACAATAAAGTTGAGGCAGAGGTTGCTGCGAAAGGCTGCTATATCGGACAGGGACCGATGGAGAACGGCTGGTTCCGCGGAAATCCGATCAAGTGCGGATTTACGGATCACGCTAAAACGATTCCTGTGCTGGCAGGAACCAACATCGGTGAGTTTGATTTTGGACCGGTTGTGCCGGGAAAACATGAGATGAACCGTGAGGAACAGATTGCGTTCCTGACGAGAAAATATGGTGATGCAACGCCGGAGCTGATTTCTCTTTTTGAAAAAGCATATCCGGACAAAACAATTGTGGATCTGTGGTCTGTGGATACGTTCTTCCGTCCGGACACGATCGAATTCATTCGTCAGAAATCGGAGTTTACAGAAGCGCCGACCTATTCCTACCAGTTTACCTATGAATTCCCGATCGATGGCGGAAAAGCCGCATGGCATTGTGCCGAGATTCCGTTCGTATTCCATAACATCAACCGCATCGCCGTATGCAATGTCCCGGGCGAAACAGACCGTCTGCAGGAGCGTATGGCCACCGCCTGGATCAACTTTGCCCGCTACGGAAGTCCGGAAACCCCATCCCTCCCGAACTGGCCGGCATGCACCCCAGGGGATGAAGCAACCATGATTTTCGACAGAACCTGTGAAATACGCCGCAACTTCGATCACGAGCTGGTGAAAAAATTGGTGGAAACCGAGTATAACCCGATGACACCGGTTGTGGAAGACGAGGAAGAGGACGCGTTCTTTATTCATTAATTAATTGACTCATAGCAATCCCAGAAAAAACAGCCAGAATGTTTTGCCTCAGTTAAAAACATTCTGGCATTTTTCAACTTATGCTAAATTGAACTTAAGGCAAGAATATCGTATGATAGAGGTAGAAAGAGAAAGGCGCAGGTGGAATATGGGAGTTTATCTGAATCCGGGAAATGAAAAATTTGCAAAAGCGGTTCAGTCCGAAATTTATGTGGATAAAACAGGGCTGATCGAGTATACCAATCAGGTGATTAATACTGTGCAGAGATATGTCTGTGTCAGCCGTCCGCGGCGCTTTGGAAAATCTATGACGGCGGATATGCTGACGGCTTATTATGGGAAGGAATGCGATTCCAGAGAACTTTTTTCTGGATTGAAAATTTCTCAAAATGCTGTATTTGCACAGCACTTAAATCAATATCCTACGATTTTTTTGAATATGCAGGAATTTCTGAGCCGGAGCAAGGAAATTGGCCAGGTGATTGACCGTGTTCGAAGAATGCTGCTGCGGGAACTGAAAAACAGTTATCCGGACGTGGACTACTTTGACGATACGGATCTGGTAGAATCGCTGCAGGATATTTATGCGGCAACAAAACAGTCGTTTGTCATTATCATTGATGAATGGGACTGTGTTTTCCGGGAATATCAGCAGGATAAAAAAGCACAGGAAGAGTATCTTGATTTCCTGCGGGATTTTCTGAAAGATAAGGTTTACGTAGCACTTGCCTATCTGACGGGTATTCTGCCGATCAAAAAATATGGAACCCATTCTGCACTGAATATGTTTGATGAATTTACAATGCTTGATCCAGGGCCGCTCGCAGAATATGTAGGATTTACGGAGCAGGAAGTAGAAGAACTCTGCGGCCGGTATCAGATGGATCTGGCAGAAATTAAAAACTGGTATGACGGCTATTCGTTCCCGGGAGAAAGTTCGGTTTACAGCCCGCGTTCGGTTGTCAATGCCATGCGATTCCGGAAAATCGGCAATTACTGGAATCAGACAGAAACATTTGAAGCACTACAGTGGTATATTGATCTGAATTTTGACGGCCTTCGGGATGACGTACTGCAGATGATGGCAGGGAAAAAGATTCCGGTGAACACGGGCAGTTTTACGAATGATATGACAACTTTCCGGACAGAGGATGATGTGCTGACACTGCTGATTCATCTTGGATATCTTGGTTATGAGGAACAGAATAAATATGTTTTTATTCCGAATGCCGAGGTACAGTCAGAATATGCCAGTGCGGTAACCGTTTCCCAATGGGGAGATATTTCAAAGGCACTGAAAAATTCCGCAGATCTTCTGCAGGCTGTGTGGGAAAAACAGGAAACACAGGTAGCAGAGGGAATTCGGCTGGCACATTTTGAAACGTCACAGCTTCAGTACAATGATGAAAATGCGTTGAGCTATACGATTTCACTGGCACTGTATGCAGCACGGAATTTTTACACGGTTTACCGTGAACTGCCAGGGGGAAAAGGGTTTGCGGATCTTGTTTTCGTACCAAGAAAAAGATACCAGGACAAACCGGCGCTGGTTGTAGAACTGAAATGGGACAAAACAGCAGAGGGTGCGCTTGCGCAGATTAAGGACAAAGAATATTGCAGAAGTCTGGAAGAATATCAGGGAAACTTGCTTCTGGTAGGAATTAATTATAATAAAAAGACAAAAGAACATGTTTGCAGAATTGAGGAATATCAGAAGTAAAAGGGAGAGGACGAAGGCCTGATTCGGGACAGGATGAGTGGTGTCCTGAAATCATGTAATAGAAAAACCAGAGTCGGATGAGAATGTTTTCACCGGCTCTGGTTTTGCGTTTCCGGTAACGGTTTTGAGCGGTAAACGCTATGCAATTCTGCCGCGGGAATGGTATAATAAAACCAGTATGCGCCGCTTTAGGCAGGCTGCTTAGAAAGAGGATCGATGCATGTACACATATCTGATTGTAGATGATGAAATGATAGAGCGAAAGGGCATTCGGATGCTGCTTTCGCGGATGAATATCCGGGAGAATATTCTGGAGGCCTCCAATGGAGAGGAAGCGCTGGAGGTGTTTGAAAAAGAGAAAATTGACGTACTGCTGACCGACATCAATATGCCGTTCATGGATGGAATTGAGCTTCTTTCCCGGATTCATGAGGCGTATCCGGGGACGGAAACGGTGATTTTCAGCGGGTATGATGAGTTTTCCTACGCGAAAAAGGCGATTTCTTACGGTGTTTTCGCCTATATTTTAAAACCGGTCAACCCGGAAGAATTTGAAAAGGTGGTTGGTGAAATCAACGAAAAGCTTGCAAAGAGTGAGCGTGAGGAAAAACGGAAGGACGAAAGTATGGAGTTTCTGCGGGAACATTTGCTGTATCTGATGGTCAATGGGCAGAGCCGCAGCGCAATGCAGGAGAAAACACAGACGCTTCTCGATATGAGCTTTGTCCGGGATTTTTGCCGTATGGTACTGCTGGAGTGTGCCAACAACTATTTTGAACAGGTAAACAGCGAACAGATTGAAAAGATGCAGAGCGATTTGCAGATGCCCTTTCACTATCTGAACCTGAACCCACAGCAGTCCATCCTGTTTTTTAGCGAGGAGCCGGATGGCGGCTGGGAAGCGTTCGGACGGAAGCTGTACCATTATATTCGTGAAATGTGGGACCAGGAATGCTTTCTGGCCGTGTCGGGTGAGATCACGCCGGACGTTGAGCTTTACGATGCATTTGCACAGACGGAGCAGCTCATGGAGCGTCGCTTTTATCACACGGGAAACCATGTTTTTCTTCCCTTTCAGGAGGAGCAGTCCGAGGTGCTGGTGCAGATTGATGCTGAAATCCTGATCCGCCAGATCCAGCAGGACATTCGCATGAAGGATCTGGAGAGCCTGCGTGAACACTTTGACCAGTTCTGCGAGAAGTATGAGCATCAGACGATTTTTTCTCAGATTTATATCAAATTTATGTTTTCCAACTTATTGAAAGAGATTTACGACAATCTCGAGAGAAAAGATGAGCGGGAGCTGGACCGTGAGATTGACGCCCTGTATCACAGCAGCAACATGGTCGGTGTGATTCAGGCAGTCCGTATGGGTATTGAACGGCTTGAAACGGTCTTCCGCGCAGACGGTGGTGTTGCGAAACGCAGAGAAGTCGAGCAGATCAAACAGTATATCCGTGAGAACTATTCTGACAGCGGCATGGGCGTCGACCAGCTTGCGCGCGAGGTCGGCATGACACCGAATTACCTGAGCAGCATTTTCAAGAAAAATACAGGAGAAAACCTGAGCCGCTACTTAAAAGGTTTCCGCATGGAGCGTGCGCGGGAGATGCTTGAAAATACGAATGAGAAAATCGGTATAATCTGCGAAAAATGCGGTTTTGTGAATGTGTCCTATTTCTGTCAGAGCTTCCGCGAATATTTTGGAATCAGCCCGCAGAAATACCGGGATCAGGGGGAGTAAGATGACATCATTTGCCGGCAGAATAAAAAAAGCATTTTCAGATATGAAGGTACACCGGAAACTTATCGTGGCTTACGTTCTCACAGGACTTTTCCCAATGTGCCTGATGTTCACAATGTTTTACACCCAGATGCGTCGTGTACTTGTCGAGCGTGAGATCAAAAATCTGCAAACCACCTTTGATCAGGCAGTGGACGATGTGAATACGGAGCTTGCGCTGCACCAGAGTATGTCGGACTATCTGGCATTCGACCAGACAATTGTTCAGATTGTAAAGGCAGAAGACAAAAACAGCTTCGAAGCATACGAGCGCATGGTGAAAGAGTTTGATCCGATGATGGATTCCTTAAGTTATTTTTACCCGGAAATCCGACAATCTACGGTCTATGTGCGTGATTTCGTCATTCCGCACGGCACGTATCTGCGTCCGGCGCAGGAAATTGAAAATGATGAATGGACAGCACCGGCGGACAATGGCGTTCACTGGTATGCCGATATGGATCAGGGAACGGTGACGATGGTGCGGTCTATGCCGCTGATTGATGACGGAAAAGGCGGTTTTTTATACATTTCCATGGACTACAGTAAGATTTTTGGCTCCATGGAGCTTGCAGTCAATGAGGATTACGGTGTTTTCGTCTACAATGAGGACAAAGAAGTGCTGTATGAAAATCAGAAGATGACCAGGAATGCGAAATACCAGATGGAATTTTCAGACTTTCAGAAGATACAAAAAAAAGAGAAGCAGAATACAGCGAACTACATTCTCCTGGAAAAGGAGATTGAGCAGAATGGATGGCATGCCGCGTGCTATCTGCCGAAAAAAGGCATCATCAGTCCGATGCAGCCGATTCTTCTGATAGTTCTTCTGATGTGGGCGGGCTGCGTCCTTTTCTCTGCGGTCGTGATTATGAGATTCTCCGGAAATATGGCGCACCGCCTTGAAAAGCTGAAAAAGACGATGGCCGAGGTAGAGGAAGGAAACCTGGAAGTGGAAATGGTTTCTACGGAAAGAGATGAAATCGGTGATCTGACGCGTGGCTTTAATCAGATGCTGTCGCGTATCCGTCAGCTGATTCAGGAAGTCTATGAGAGCCGCATCCGCCAGAAGCAGTATGAGATGACGGCGCTCCGCGCACAGATTAACCCGCATTTTCTGTATAATTCCCTGTCGCTGATCAACTGGAAAGCGCTGGAAATCGGTTCGGATGATATCAGCAAGGCGACGCTGGCGCTTTCGCGGTACTACCGGACTTCCCTGAACAAAGGCAAAAATACGATGTCCATCCGCGAGGAGATCGACAATGTGCGTTCGTATCTGCAGATTCAGGAAATGTTTCACGACTACAGCTTTACGGTCAAAATGGATGTGGCGGAGGATATTCTGGATTACCGTACACTGAACCTGATTCTGCAGCCGCTTGCCGAAAATGCGATTGCACATGGAATTGACCGGCGGCGCGGCAGTGAGCCAGGCGTGATCACAATCAGCGGACGGCGCGACGGAGACTGTGTGGTGCTTTCCGTGGCGGATAATGGCGTTGGCATGGAACAGGAAAAAGCACAGACCATTCTGACGGAGAAGAGCAGCGGCTACGGTGTGCGGAATGTCAATTCCAGGATTCAGCTCGAATACGGAGAAGCGTATGGTCTTTCGATTGAGAGTGAGCCGGGAAAGGGAACGAAAGTGACGGTACGGATTCCGGGTGTGGAAAGGGAGGTACAGGCATGATGCAAAAAAAAATTGCGGCAGGCCTCGCTGTATTGCTGGCAGCTGGAACGATTCTGGGTGGCTGCGGAGAAAGTGGCGCAGCAGGGAATGATTCTGTTTCCGATGCTGCCGGAAATGAGGCTGCGGCTCTTACGGAAGCGAAAACAACGCCGTACGGACGTTACCCGGAAACCATCACGTACACGCTGGCAAAAATGACGGGTGTGAATAATTCCAATCTCCCGGAGGGAGAAACCTATGAGGACAATGCCTATACACGCCTGATCCGCGAAATCATTAATGTACAGAACGAGGATGTTTATGAAAACTACGGTGATACCTATAACGTTGGCATTTCTACCATGATTGCAACAGGAAACATTGCCGATATCATGGTTGTGGATCAGAAAACGATGAATGCCATGCAGAAAAACGATCAGCTTGCCGATCTTACAGAGGTTTATGCAAATTGTGCCAGCGACCGTATCAAGGATATTTATGCAAGCTACGGTGAGGAGATTCTGCAGGGCTGTACCTTTGACGGAAAGCTGATGGCATTCCCGGAAACCAACATTTCGGACGGTCCGAATCTTCTCTGGGTGCGGAAGGACTGGATGGAAAAACTGGGACTTTCCGTACCGGAAACGATCGATGATGTGAAACATATTGCGTTGACGTTTGCAGAGGAGAATCCGGCAAACCAGGAGATGGGTAACATCGGTCTTGCAGTCAGCACAACTCTGTACGGCGGCACGGGCATTTCTTCGGAATACGGCATGAATCTTATTTTTGCCTCATTTGGTGCATATCCGGGAAGATGGCTGACGGATGCGGAAGGAATGCCGGTTTATGGTTCCGTTCAGCCCAATGTAAAAGACGCACTTGGCATGCTGGCCGACTGGTACCAGGAGGGCGTCCTTGACCGGGACTTTTTGATCCGCACACAGGATGACATTGCCGAGCTCATTGCCCAGGGACGCTGCGGCATTTTCTTCGCACCGTGGTGGGCACCGAACAACCCGCTCTGGCGCTGTCATGAGACGGATCCGGAGGCCGACTGGCAGCCGTTTCTGATTCGGACCGGGAAGGATGGAAGTGTGCGATACTGCAACGAAAAGCTGACCGGAAATTATGTGGTAGTGCGAAAAGGGTATGAATATCCGGAGATTGTGCCGAAGATTCTGTCGGTGATGTTTGATTATATGCGCTATTCCTACGATGATCCAAGGGGAGAATTTCAGCAATATTATACGGGAAATATCGATCCGACGGCACGCCCCTTAGCAATCAATCTCGACTATAATCAGGCACTGACGATCTGTTACGAAAATCTGCAGGCGGCACTGAACGGGGAAAAATCGGAGGATGAGCTGGAGATTTTGGAAAGATCGTTCGAAAAGGTATGCCGCGCCTATCTGGAGAACCCGAAAACAGCGAGTGCGGAGGAGTGGAGCGCGTATTTATCCCGTATCACAGCCTGCTCGCTTTTAAGCGACGAAAAGATTCAAAGAGTGAATACGATTTATCCGACCCGGACGAAGACCACAGAAGCATATCGTTACACCTTAAAAGAACTGGAGTCGGAGACCTTTTTAAAAATTATCCGGGGCGAGTCTGAGCTTTCTTCTTTTGATGATTTTGTAAAAGAGTGGCAGGAGGAAGGCGGAGATGAAATCCTTCAGGAGATGATTCAGGAAAGGAAAAGCCTGAGTTCACAGGAAGATCAGAAGACAGAAGAAAAAGCCGAGCAGAAGGCGGAATAAAAAACAGAATAAAAAACAGAAGAGGAGGCAGGACGCACCGGAAAAACGGTGCGCGGCCTCTTTTTTTGTTGCGGAAAAGAATTCTGCAGATTGTGGAAATGATTTTTCGGATACGCTCCGGTGTAGAAATGTAACGTAGAAATCCAACATAGATCATAGATTCTTGATATTTCAGAAAAATCCGCCAACTGCTATAATAAAATCAACAAGAACGAGAGATACCAAGCAGCAAATGCGATATGACAGCAGACGTTCCAGAAAGAAAAATCATATAAGGAGGATTTTCAATATGAAAAAGAAAGTAGTATCTATTATGATGACCGCAGCACTTGCAGTTGGCATGCTGGCAGGATGCGGAAACAGCGACAGCGGTTCTTCAAATGCCGCTTCCGGAAACGATTCCAAGAGCACATCCGAGGCAGGAAGCACAAGCGCATCTGCTTCCAACGCAGCAGAGGAAGAGGAAATTACCACAACCCTTACCGTATGGTCTCCATCAGAGGATCAGGCAAGCGACAGCGGTGAGTGGCTGCAGACCATGTGCAATCAGTTTGCAGAGGAGCATCCATCCTGGCACATTACCTTTGATTACGGTGTATGCGCAGAGAGCGATGCAAAAGATACCGTAACACAGGACGTTGAAGGAGCAGCAGATGTTTACATGTTTGCAAACGACAACCTGACATCCCTGATCGCTGCAAACGGAATTTCAAAACTCGGCGGACAGACAGTTGAGGAGGTAAAAGAGAACAACTCTCAGGCAATTGTAGATTCCGTATCCGTTGACGGCGATATCTACGGTGTACCATTCACCACAAACACCTGGTTTATGTACTATGATAAATCTGCATTCACTGAGGATGAAGTGAAAAACCTGGATACCATGATCGCAAAAGACAAGATTTCCTTCCCGATTACAAACTCCTGGTACATTGCTTCCTTCTACGTAGCAAACGGATGTACTCTGTTCGGTGAGGACGGAACAGACGAGGCAGCAGGCGTTGACTTTGAAGGCGACAAAGCAAAAGCAGTGACCGATTACCTGGTTGACCTGGTAAACAATCCGAACTTCGTATCTGATGCAGACGGATCCGGTCTTTCCGGTCTGCGTGACGGTTCTGTAAAAGCAATGTTCTCCGGTTCCTGGGATGCGTCCGCAGTCAAAGAGGCACTCGGCGACAACTACGGTGTTGTACAGCTTCCGACGATCACCATCAATGGTGAGGAGAAACAGATGAAATCCTTCTCCGGTTCTAAAGCAATCGGTGTGAATCCGAACTGTGAATATCCGCAGGTTGCAGTTGCTCTTGCAAGATATCTCGGAAGCGCAGATGCTCAGAAAGCACACTATGAACTGAGAAACGTAGTTCCGTGTAACGAAGAGCTGCTTTCCCAGATCACAGACGATGCACTGGTAACTGCTCAGAACGATACCTTCAACAATACTTCTATCATCCAGCCGTTCGTTAAGAATATGAGCAACTACTGGACTCCGGCAGAGAATTTTGGTAAATCTCTGGTCAACGGTGAAGTTACCCATGATAACGCTGCAGAAATGACAGAGAAACTGAACACAAGCATGAATACTTCTGCAGTCGAGTAAGCAAGACAGGCACTGAAGTGTTCGGAAATCAACAGGATTGAAACCACAGGCATTGTCAGACACCAGGATTGACAATGCCTGTCTTTCGGAAAGGATAGATTATGGCATCATTGAAAAAACGCGCCAAAGAGTTTGAGACTCCCTATCCGGTGACAAAAGCCATCACAAAGGGCGATGCGGTCACGAAACTTTCCATGTTTGTCATGGGACTGGGAAATCTGGCTCACAAACAGATCGTAAAGGGTATTTTATTTCTGGCAGTAGAAATTGCGTATCTCCTGTTTATGATCGAAGGCGGTATCAACAATCTCTATCATCTCATCACCCTGGGCGGCCGTGCGCAGGAAGAGGTGTGGAACGAGGCCAAGGGTATTTATGAATATACCGGCGGCGATATGACAATTCTGTTCCTGCTCTACGGAGTAGCAACGATTTTTATTACGGTTCTCTTCTTTATGATCTGGCGTGTCAATATGAAGAGCGCTTATGAGGTAGAGTGTCGTGCAAAGGAAGGGAAACATATCAACACCATCAAAGAGGATCTGGAAGCACTCGTTGACAAGAGACTGCACTGGACCCTGCTGACACTTCCGATTCTCGGTATTGTGATTTTCACAATCCTTCCACTGGTCTTTATGATCTGTATGGCTTTCACCAGCTACAGTAAAGTCGGCGACCATCTGACGATTTTTCACTGGGTTGGACTGAAAAATTTCAGTACGGTTCTTGGCATGGGCAACTCGATCGGCAAGACATTCTGGTCTGTTCTTGGATGGACCCTGATATGGGCTGTGCTCGCTACCTTCCTGAACTATATTCTTGGTATGATTCTTGCGATTGTCATCAATCGTAAAACAACCCGCATCAAGGGGTTCTGGAGATTCTGTTTTATGCTCTCCGCTGCAATTCCGCAGTTCGTTTCTCTTCTTCTGATGCGTACGATGTTAAAGGACAACGGCCTGATCAACAACCTCTTGGTTCAGGCCGGTCTGATCAGCAGTCCGCTTCCGTTCCTGACCAATGCGACCTGGGCGAGAGCGACGGTTGTTATCATCAACCTCTGGGTTGGTATTCCGTTTACCATGATGCAGGTTACCGGTATCTTACAGAACATTCCGGGTGAGCTTTACGAGGCAGCCCGTGTTGATGGCGCAGGTCCTGTGACAATTTTCTTTAAGATTACGCTGCCGTATATGCTGTTTGTCACGACTCCGTATCTGATTACGACGTTTACGGGTAATATCAACAACTTCAACGTTATTTATCTGCTGACTGCAGGAGCACCGGTTCCGGTCGGAGCAACCGCCGGAAAGACGGACCTTCTGGTTACCTGGCTGTACAAGCTGACGGTTGACTTACAGTACTTTAACGTTGGTGCGGTTGTCGGTATTCTTACCTTTGTCATTCTGGCTGTGGTTTCACTGATCACGTACCGGAATACTGGTTCTTACAAGAACGAGGAGGGATTCCAATAATGAATAACAAAGAGAAAAAAACACACTCCATGAAAGCGCGTGGAATGATTTCCGATGTGATTGTACATGTGGTTCTGGCACTGCTTGCGATTGTGTGGGTGATTCCGGTTCTGTGGATTGCACTCTTAAGCTTCAGTACGCAGAAGGGATCTTATGTTACCAGCTTTTTCCCAAAGGGATATACGCTTCATAATTATGTGCGTCTGTTTACGGATACGCAGGTTTTAGACTTCCCGCAGATGTTTAAGAACACATTTATCATTGCTGTGTTCAGCTGCCTGATCTCTACGATATTCGTGCTTTCGGTTTCTTACTGTATGTCGAGAATGCGTTTTAAAATCCGTAAGACTTACATGAACATCGCGATGATCTTAGGTCTGTTCCCGGCATTTATGTCGATGGTTGCTGTCTACTATATCTTAAAGGCAGTTGGTCTTTCGGAGGGATCAATGATCCGTGTGGCATTGATTCTGGTGTACTCGGGCGGTTCCGGAGCGGGATTCCTGCTTGCAAAGGGATTTTTCGATACGGTTCCGAAGGCGCTGGATGAGGCGGCTTATCTGGATGGAGCGACGAGATTCCAGGTGTTTACGAAAGTGACAATTCCGCTGAGTAAACCGATTATTGTGTACACGACGTTGAGTGCATTTCTGGGACCGTGGCTGGACTTTATTTTCGCAAAGGTTATCTGCAGAGCGAATGCGAAGTATTATACGGTTGCACTGGGTCTGTGGAAGATGCTGGAGAAGGAGTATATCGACAGCTGGTATACTTGCTTTGCGGCGGGAGCGGTTTGCATTTCGGTGCCGATTGCGATTTTGTTTGTTGTAATGCAGAGATATTATACAGATGGGCTTTCAGGAGCCGTCAAAGGATGATTTGTGGAGCAGCCGATGAGGGGTCGGCTGCTCTATTTGTGTGGGGGGGGGACGGATCTGGCTCCGGCGCCGTGGCACCTGCCGCACAGACGGGCGCGGTGGCATCGGCGGGCGGATGATGACGTGTGGGAGGCGGTGGATTGAGGAACCGAGGCTATTCGACAGGAAATCTGATGATTTCCCGTCTCAGAGCCTCTTGACTTCCGGCCTGGATGGCCGTCCGTCATCCTCACTCCACTGCCTCCCACGCGTGCATCATCCGCATGCCGCCGATGCCAATGCGCCCGTCTGCGCGGCAGGTGCCACGACGCCGGAGCCAGATCCTGGGGTTGAAGGACGGGAGGAGGGGCTGGATCTGCCCGGAGGGCAGATCGGCGTGAGATTGTTGTGTGGAGAGGTGGGAGTGTGTTGGGGACGGGAGGAGTGGTCTGGATCTGCCCGGAGGGCAGATCGGCGTGAGATTGTTGTGTGTGGAAGGGGAGAGTGTGTTGGAGGACGGGGAGAGGGGCTGGATTCGCCCAGAGGGCGAATCGGCGTGAGTTTGTTGACTGGTGCGAAGTTTGGAGATAGAATGAAAAAAAATATTTTCGGAGTTTTTTGTGCTTGATTTTATGAAAACAGAAAAGTTTCGGGAAGATATTGTGTGAAATTTGGAGGTTTTTGGGTATGGATAGGATTCGACTGAATGCTTCGGAGTGGATGGATTTCCGGAGTGGAGAAAAGAAGTGTTTTTTGCTGACAAACGGACTGGGAGGTTATTGTTCGCTGACGGTGATGGGGAATGCGGCGAGGAATGATCAGGCGCTGTTAATGGGAGCATTGAAGGCGCCTACGGTGCGGGAGCATCTGATTTCGAATGTCTGGGAGACGTTGGAGGTGGATGGAGAGGAAACGGAGCTGTTTTCACAGGAGTTTGTGAATCGGACGCAGAATGTGGAGGGGTTTCGGTTTCTGGAAGGATTTGAGATGGGGAGTCTGCCGGTATGGTTTTACCGGGTGAAGGGGATTGAAATTGAGAAGACGATTGGGATGGTTCAGGGGGAGAATACGGTTCTTGTCCGGTATCGGGTGAGAAGTGGGAAGAAGGGGAGTTTTTCGGTTCGGCCGGTGATGCGGTTTGCGGCGAAGGGAGAGCAGCTGCAGGAGGGGCAGAATTTTGCGGTGGACCGGAAGTGCATTGCGAGTAATGGTGTGATTCTTTCTTATGGAACGAATGGGGAGCTTCAGATGGAGAAGGAGAGGATCTGGAGGGATTTGTTTTTTGAGCAGGATGCGCGGGATGGAAGAGATGGCATCGGAAGTGCTGTCGTGAATCATCGGATTCGGTTTGAGATGACGGGAGACGGCAGGGAGCAGGTCTTTTTTGTTGTGTATAGTCTCGCGGATGATGTGGATAAGTGGGATGAGGAAAGGATTGCGCTGTGGATAGAAGAGGAAGAGAAGCGGCAGGAGATGATTGCGGAAAAGTCCGGGATTTCTGATCCGGTGGGAAAGCGGCTGGCGGTGAGTGCGAGTCAGTATATTACGGAACGTGCATCGACAGGTGGGAAGAGTATTATGGCTGGTTTTCCTTATTTTGCGGACTGGGGGCGGGATACGATGATTTCGCTGCCGGGGTGCACGCTGGCAATTGGGGAGTATGAGGAGTGTAAGAGCATTCTTCGGACTTTTATGGCATATACAAAAGAAGGACTGATGCCGAACCTGTTTCCGGAGGGGGATGCGCTTCCGATGTATAATACGGTGGATGCGGCCCTTTTGTTTTTGGATGTGGTGTATGAGTATTACCTTGAAACAGGAGATCTGGAGTTTGTGTGCGAGGCGTTTCCGGTGATGGAGGATATTGTGTTCTGGTATCAGAAGGGAACGGATTTCCATATTAAAATGGACAGTGACGGGCTGATTATGGCCGGGGGCGGTCTGGAACAGGTGACGTGGATGGATGTGCGGATTGACAAGGAGCTGCCGACACCGCGTCACGGGAAGCCGGTGGAGATTAATGCGTACTGGTATAATGGTCTGAGGATTCTGGAAGAGCTGGCGCCGTTTGTCGGAAAGGATGGATCGGCGTATGGGAAGCTTGCGGAGCAGGTGAAGAAGAGTTTCCTCGAAAAGTTCTGGATGGAAGAGGAAGGATATCTGAAGGATGTGCTGAACGGCACGTATGAAGAGAAGCAGTTCCGATGCAATCAGGTCTTTGTGCTGGCACTTCCGTTTCAGATGGTGAGTCAGAAGCAGGGGCAGCGGATCTTACAGGCGGTCAAAGAAAAGCTGTATACGACAGCAGGAATGCGGTCATTGGAGATGGAGGATCCGGCATTTCATCCATGGATCGGCGGAAGCCAGCCGGAGCGTGACAGGGCATATCATCAGGGGACAGTCTGGGGATTTCCGCTTGGGGCGTATTTCCGTGCGGTGCTGAACTATTTTCCGAAGGAGGGAAAACAGGAAGTGCATCGCGGACTGGAGCGTCTTGCGAGCTGGATGCAGGAAGGATGCCTGTTTCATCTGGCGGAGATTTATGATGGTGCGGCGCCGGTGATGTCGAAGGGCTGCTATGCGCAGGCGTGGAGTGTCGGAGAGATTCTGCGAGTTTACAAAGAAATAGAGGGAAAGAAGATGAATGCGGTGGTGAAAAGAACGCCGGCGGAGTGGAAAAGCTTTTTTGAATCGGAAGAATTTGTGGAAAACTTTACGTACGAAGGAGATGACCTCGGTGTCTCGGTGAGAAAGAGCAGGGAATGTGATGAAAACTGGCAGATGCCGAAAAAGGATGAGCAGTTTGTGACAGAGTGGAAGCTCTGGGCGCCGACAGTAATGGAGGTTTCACTGGAGCTGTTTTCCTGCGGCAGCAGCCGTGAGCGCGGGGACCGAAAAATAGCCTCGATTGCGATGACGCGCGGCGAAAAGGGTGTCTGGAGCTGTGCAATGCAGGGAGCCTGGTATGGAACGTATTATACGTATCATATCCTGCACTCGGATGGTGTCTTTGATACGACAGATCCGTACGGCGTGGCTTCCGGTATTGATTCGGAGCGGAGCATGGTGGTGAATCTTGCAGAGACGGACCCGGCAGGCTGGGAGCAGGATGAAAGACCGGAAATCCGGCCGGAGGATCGTTGTGTGTATGAGCTTCATGTGAAAGATTTTTCGAGTGATCCGCATTCCGGTATTTCGGATAAACACCGTGGAAAGTTTCTGGCGTTTACGGAAGAAGGCACGACGCTGAACGGCGACGGGATTCATGCGACGGGGTTCGATTACCTGAAATCGCTTGGCATTTCTCATGTGCATCTGCTTCCTGTTTTCGATTTTGGCAGTGTGCCGGAAGATGATGCGGAAGCGTTCAACTGGGGATATGACCCGGTGCAGTACAATGTGCCGGAGGGATCCTATGCAACCGATCCGTTCCACGGGGAGGTACGTATCCGGGAAATGAAGGAAATGGTTCAGGCGCTGCATAAGGCCGGCATCGGTGTGATTATGGATGTGGTATACAATCATACGTACAATCTCGATTCGCCGCTTCAGAAAACAGTTCCTTATTATTATTACCGTGAATGGGAGGATGGCACGATTTCCAATGGCTCCGACTGTGGAAACGAGACGGCAAGTGAAAGGGAGATGTTCCGCCGCTTTATGGTTCACTCGGTTTGTTACTGGGCGAAGGAATATCATATCGACGGTTTCCGCTTCGATCTGATGGCACTGCATGACACGGAGACCATGAATGCGATCCGCACAGCTCTGAACCGGATGCCGCGCGGCGAGGAGATTCTGGTTTACGGTGAACCGTGGAAAGCAGCGGCAAGCGCAATGCAGGAGGGATATTTCCCTTCGGATAAACAGAATATCGGAAAGCTGATGGATGGCATTTCCATGTTCTGTGACGATACGAGAGATTCCATCAAGGGAAGTGTTTTCATTGCCGCAGAGGGAGGCTATGTCAATGGAAAAGAGCGTCTTTCAGCAGGAATACTTTCCGCGACAGACGGCTGGCTGGACGGAAAAGGAGCCTATGAGCCGCGCAATGCGAGCCAGCTGATTCCGTATGTGTCGGCACATGATAATTATACACTGTGGGATAAATTAAAACTGTCCGATCCGAAGCGGAAGGAGGATGCGGAGCCGGATTTTGACAAGATGGATGAGCGGACGCTTTCGATGAACCGTCTGGCGGCGGGCATTGTGATGACCTGCAAGGGAATGCCGTTTTTCCAGGCGGGTGAGGAATTTGCGCGCACGAAGCATGGCGAAGGAAACAGCTTCAAATCGTCGTGGCAGCTCAACAAAATTGACTGGACACGCGCCTTAGAGCAGGAAGAGCTGGTGGACTATTACCGTGGTCTTCTCGCTCTGCGCCGAAAATTTCAGGCATACGGAACGTGCGAGCCGGACTGTAAAAAGACATTTTTCCGTGAAAACCAGATCGCAGGTTACGAACTGGAATACCCGGATGGCCACGCAGTCTGCGTCTTCTACAATCCATGGGAAAAAGAAGCTTTGCAGAAACTTCCGGAAGGAAACTGGAAACTGCTCTGCGATGGAAAACGCTGCGCAGAGGATGGAGCAGAGATGAAAGAAAGCATGATGCTTCCGGCAAAATCGATGGTTCTGCTGGCGCGGGAGTAAAATTGTAAATTTTGTCCCTTTTTGTCGGAATGCTGTCTGCGGAAACGGGCATCGATCATTCTGCCAGGCGGCGAGAGGGAATCAATTGTTTTTCGTTTAACAGAAAAATGCACTGTGGAATTGTCCGACGACGTTCCACAGTGCATTTTTATGTTTATGTGAGCAATGAGTCAGGATCTGTGCTTACACGAGATCCTGGCGATATCTAAGAGTTCGGATCATTATTCGTCCACAACTTCCAGTACATCCATCGGGCAGGCTTTCGCGCAGATACCGCAGGCAATACATTTGGAAGCCGGATTGCCCTCGGTTTTTACGATCAGGCCAAATGGACAGGCCTTCGCACAGGCTCCGCATCCCGTACATTTTTTCTTGTTGATCATGTAAACGCCCTTCGGGTTCTGGGTGATGGCGCCTTCCGGACAGGCCTCGGCACATTTACCGCACTGCGGACAGGCGATCGGGCGAACAGCCTTTTTCTCTACGATCTGCAGACATGCCTTGTCCGGATCAAATACCTTATAAAATGCCTCAGAACATGCTCCCACACAGGCAAGACAAGCCATACAGGTGCTGCCTTTTTTTACTTTCAGTTTTTTCATTTTGTTTTATCCTCCGCTTAAAGATGTTGTTTTTCCTATTTTACCATTTTTGAACTTTTTTCTCAATGATATTTCCGGAATTTGCCATCTTTTTCCTGCTTGCGGTTTTGCTTCCGTTTCGCATGGCTTTGCACAGATACAAAAAATCTTAAGAAAGCAGACGGAAAAAAAGCAGTTTTTCTTCGGAAAATATACAAAAAGAAAAATCGGAAATTTGTTATGATGAAAAGGAAGAATGTACTCTCAATCATCTCACAAAATCAGGCACAGAAAGATTTTGGGAGTACACCATAAGATCGGGAGGGGGATTTTTCATGATCCGTGAAAACAATACACTGGAATGGCAAGAGATAGCAGAACAAAAAAGAATGACACAAAGAAGGATAATACAAAGAAGAGAAAGAGCACGGAGACGAAAAAGAAAGGTATGGCGGATCCGCGGGCTGCTATTGCTGTTCGGCTGTCTTCTGTTTTTGGGCGGTGTGCGGCGCTTCCGGCAGAATCCGATCCAACGGTATGCGAAAGCAAACGGCATTTCAATGGATCAGTACCCGGAGGAGCTGTTGTCGCTTTACGAGAGAAACAATGAGACGGAGACGTTCGTCGAAGAATATCCGTTGAAAAAAGAGGAGGAGCCGGAGATTGACCTGAGCGACCTGTCATCCGCATCGGAGGTTCCGCTTCTCTTGCAGTGGGATCAGAGATGGGGCTATCACCGATATGCCGGTGAAGTGATGGGATTAAGCGGCTGCGGACCGACAGCACTTTCCATGGTTGCCATTTTCATGACTGGCGATATCACAAAAAATCCGCGCTGGGTCGCCGATTTTGCCTCACAGAACGGCTATGCCGTAGACGGCAGCGGAACCGCCTGGTCTCTGATGCTGGAAGGAGCCCGGCAGATCGGCCTTTCCAGCAAAGAAATCCCTGTGGAACGGGAACGGGTGGAAAACAACCTGCAGGCCGGAAACCCCATCATTGCCCTGATGGGACCCGGGGAGTTTACCAGCAACGGTCATTTTATCGTTCTTACCGGATTGCAGAATGGCAGGCTGAAAATCAACGACCCAAACAGCAGAAAAAATTCCGAAAAAACCTGGGATATCGATCAGGTGCTGGAACAGACAAAAGCGGTATGGGTATATTACAAATAATAAAATAGAAGACATACCCATCAAAGCCTCCGAATACACTGTAAAAACAGCGTCTTCGGAGGCTTTTTGTGAGGGACTATATCGAAGAGCGTGCTGTGGAGACAGCAATTTACATGATTGAGACGAAAGCGACCGTACGGCAGACGGCGAAAAAATTCGGAGTGAGCAAAAGTACCGTGCATAAGGATCTGACATCACGTCTGGTACAAGTGAATCCGGGTCTGGCGGCAGAGGCAAGGAAAATTCTGGATGTGAACAAGTCTGAACGCCACATTCGCGGCGGCATGGCAACGAGAGAAAAATATCTGCATCAGAAGCAGAAGTGAACGAAAGTGAACCAAAGAAGCTCTTTCCTAATTGCCTCAAATAGGGTATGATAGAGAAAGAAAATTACGAAAACAGAGGGAATTTTATGAACGATTATATCCTGGAAGTCTGCGTGGACTCGGCGGAGTCGGCGCTTGCGGCGGCAAAAGGCGGGGCAAGCCGGCTGGAGCTGTGTCAAAATCTGGTGATCGGCGGAACAACGCCGAGTCCGAAGCTGTTTGAGGTGATCCGCAGACAGACAACCATTCCGATTCATGCATTGATCCGCCCGCGGTTCGGGGATTTCTGCTACACCCCATATGAATTAGAAGAAATCCGCGAGGAAGTCGCGATGTACCGCGAACTTGGTGCAGAGGGCGTTGTGGTCGGTGTACTGAAAGAGGATGGAACGATGAATATGGCGGCAATGGAACAGCTGATGGAGGCAGCCGACGGCATGTCCGTGACGCTGCACCGCGCGTTTGATGTCTGCCGCGATCCCAAAGAAGCGCTTGAGCAGGCGGTATCGCTTGGTATGAACACCATTCTTACCTCCGGTCAGCAGAACAGTGCGGTAAAAGGAGCAGAGCTTCTCGCCGAACTGCAGCGCCAGGCGGCGGGACGCATCCGTATTCAGGCGGGCGGCGGTATCTGCGCGGATGCGATCCGCGAGCTGTATCCGAAAACCGGCGTGACCGCCTACCACATGTCCGGAAAAATCGAACTGGCGAGCCCGATGCAGTACCGGAAAGAAAATGTGAACATGGGACTTCCATCCTTAAGCGAATACACCCTCTACCGCACGGACGTCAAAGCGGTACGCAGCGCGAAAGCGGTACTGGAAGAACTTTAATACCAGTAGACAAGAAGTCCCCCGTTTCTGAAGCAGTGGGATGAATTGCTAAAAGAAACATAACGGCAGTGGCGGGCGGAGAGAAATCGGTATCCTCCACTGACATGAGACAAGCCACAGTCGAACTATTTTCGACATGTCAGACTCCGTGAAATACCGACTGTGAGTTGAAACAAGAAAATAAAAAAAGAAAAGGACATAACATTATTATGAAAGCAAATACCATCAGCGGCCAGCGGCAGTATGCGTTCGTCAGCCAGTTTAACTACATCCGCGAAGCCGGAACGAAAGGCGAAGAAAAAGCAGCCTGCCGGATCGAAAAAGAACTTTCTGAAATCGCAGAAAAATGGGGGCAGGGCGAATTGCAGATCCGCCGCGAGCCGTTCGAGATTGAGACATGGCAGGTTGACGAAGCTGTCTTTACGGTCACAGAGCCATATGAGAAAACATACACCGTCCGCGGCTGCTTCGCGGCAGCCAATACCGCTCCGGAAGGCGTGGAGGCGCCATTCCTCTACGTAGAAAACGGCGACCCGGTCAGCCTTTCCCATGCAGAAGGGAAAATCGTTCTGATCAACGGCGGTGCCAATGCAGAAAACTATGAAAAACTGGAAAAAGCAGGAGCCGTCGGATTTCTGATCCTGACCGGAACGCCGCTGGACAAAGACGAGGACCGCCTGCCGGACTACCGCACCCTGCGCGGCGTAAAAAATCCGAAACTGCCGTGCGCCGTCATTCATTATCTTGATGCGATGGAACTGGTAGAAGGGGGAGCGAGCCGTGCACGCCTCGTTTTACAGCAGAAAAAAATCAGGAGAACGTCGAAAAATATCATCCTGCGCATCCCGGGAACCGAGCAGCCAGAGGAAATCCTGACGCTGACGGCTCATTACGATTCCGTTCCGCAGGGACCTGGTGCATACGACAACATGGCGGGCGCAGCGATCATCATGGAGCTGGCACACTACTTCGCCGAAAACCGCCCGAAACGGACACTGGAATGCATCTGGTTCGGCGCGGAGGAGCTGGGTCTCTGCGGAAGCCGGGCGTATGTGAAAGCGCATGAAGCCGAGCTGACGCAGCACCGCTTCAACATGAACGTCGACCTCGCCGGACAGGCCATCGGCGGAACCGTGCTTGGCGTGGCAGCAACGAAAGAGGCATGCGACGCGATCATGGAGCACTTAAAACAGGCGGACAAAGGCGTATCGCTCATCAACAACATCTGGAGCAGCGATTCCAACACCTTCGCATGGAAGGGCATCCCGGCGATGACGCTGAACCGCGATGGTTTCGGCATGCACACCTGCCACGATACGATCGACTGGATCTCCGCCTGGTCACTGAACCGGAGCGCCGGTGTCCTGGGCGAAATTGCCGAGTATCTGGCGGATGCAGAACCATTTCCATTTGAAAGAGAAATCCCGGCAGACTTTGCGGAGAGATTAAAAGCTTATTTTGGAGAATAAAAAGGAGAGAACATCATGAGCAAAAAACCAGTATTAGTCATCATGGCAGCAGGAATGGGAAGCCGTTACGGCGGATTAAAACAGATTGATCCGGTTGACCCGTACGGAAATATGATTATCGACTTTTCCATTTATGATGCAAAACAGGCAGGCTTTGAGAAAGTCATCTTTATCATCAAAAAAGCCATCGACGAGGCATTCCGCGAGGGCATCGGCAAGCGAATTGAGAAATACATGGATGTAGAGTATGTTTACCAGGAACTCGACGTTCTCCCGAAAGGCTACGAAGTGCCGGAAGGCCGCGTCAAACCGTGGGGAACCGGTCATGCGATTCTCTGTGCGGCAGAAGCCATCGACGGCGCACCGTTCGCCGTCATCAATTCCGATGATTATTATGGAAGAACGGCATTCGAGGAGATCTACCGCCAGCTGACAACCGAGCAGGACGGCGCGACCTATCAGTACGCGATGGTTGCCTACGACCTGTACAAAACCCTGACCGACAATGGCCACGTAGCCCGCGGCATCTGCACCGCAGACGACCAGAACCACCTTGTCGGCATTCATGAGCGCACAAGAATCGAAAACCACGGCGGACAGGCCGAATACACCGAGGATGACGGCGCAACCTGGACCGGACTGCCGCAGGGAACCATCGTTTCCATGAACCTCTGGGGCTTCACACCGAGCATTCTGATCGAGCTGAAACGCCGCTTCCTGCCGTTCCTCGAGAATGTATACAAAACCAACCCGTTAAAAGGCGAATACTTCCTGCCGTTCGTTGTCGATGAACTGCTGCAGGAGAAAAAAGCGGAAGTCACCGTACTCCGCTCCTATGATAACTGGTACGGCGTAACGTACAAAGAAGACAAAGAAAATGTCATGGCAGCACTGCAGAAATTAAAAGACGAGGGCCGTTATCCGCAGAAACTGTGGGAAGAATAACAAACGAACGGTACTGGGAAATTTTCTCCATGAGTGCATCTTTCGCAATGAAAAGAAATCCTGTATAATGGATGGAAGGAAATGCAAGGAGAATACCAATGGATACCTTATATATTGTAATACCAGCCTATAATGAGTCGGAAAATATCAAAAGAACGATCGAGGAATGGTGTCCCGTCGTGGAGAAGCATAACGGCGGCGGTGCGTCCCGTCTTGTGATCATCAACGACGGAAGCCGCGACGATACGTATGAAATTGCTTCAGCAGAGTGCGAAACCCGCCCGTTGCTCACCGTGCTGACGAAGCCAAACGGCGGCCACGGTTCCACCGTTCTGTACGGCTACCGCTATGCACTTGAAAACGGTGCGGACTATATCTTCCAGACCGATTCCGACGGTCAGACCGATCCGGCGGAGTTCGAAAAGTTCTGGCAGATCCGCGAAGGCTACGACGCCATTTTCGGAAACCGCACAAGCCGCGGCGACGGCTTTTCCCGCGCTGTCGTGGAAAAAGTGCTGTGCGCGGTGCTCTGGACCTATTTCCACGTATCCGTGCCGGATGCAAATGCCCCGTTCCGTCTGATGAAAGCAGACTACGTGGCCGAGTATCTGCCGCTGATGCCGGAAAACTACAATCTGCCGAACGCACTGCTGACTGCCTTCGGAGCGTATTTTCACCGGAAAATCCGTTTCATTCCGATCAGCTTCAAGCCGCGTCAGGGCGGAACAAATTCCATCAACATCCGTAAAATCGTAAAAATCGGCCGTCAGGCGCTGCACGATTTCTGTGAGATTCAGAAAGCGGCTGCAAAAAAAAAGGATAAAAAATAATATAAGAGAAGGAACGTATCCCATGTTTCATGAGATACGTTCCTTCTTTTTGTATGCTTATTTTTTATTATGGACCTTATTTTTAATAGAAGCGATGCGATCTTTTCTGATTCATGGAATCCTTTAGTGCCAGAAGTGATTCGATCAGGATCAGAAGCAGGATCACAGCGATCATGACTGCGAGGATCTGATTTGTTCGCTGATGGAACCAGGAGCCGATTCCTGTGTGTGCAGTCTGTGTATTCTCGGCCTGTGCGGCATTTTCAAGAGCTGCAGTTTCCGAAGTAATAATCTGTACATCCGGGTCTGTTGTTCTGACAGATGGTACAATCTGCGTTGCAGCTGGAAGCTGGCTGGAAGAAGTAACAGCGGATGCGGTAACTTCCGGGTGGATGGTGGAAAGATCAACTTCTTCGTCTTCTGTAACAACTGCGCTGGCAATCGGTTCTGCTGCGATCGGTTCGGATGCAGGAACCTGTTCCGGTGTGGTTTTGGATGCAGGAGCTGCGGTTTCCGGAAGAATATTTTCCTGTGCCGGCTGTTCCAAAGCAGATGGCTGTACCACGGTCGGGGTTTCTGCCGGTGCGGATGGCTGTTCCGGAACGGATGGTTCTGGAGCGGCCGGTTCTTCCGGAACTTCCGGTGCAGATGGCTCTTCCGGAAGAGATGGCTCCGGGTCAGTTGCCGGTGTTTCCGGGATTGCGGTACAGTAAACAAGAGAAGTCATCGCCGCCGAAGAATCCGTAATCACAACGGAACCGCCATTGGAAACGGCCTGTCCATTAACATAGAAGGAAATCTGATCCATATCCAGTGTGTAGCCAGGTTCCGTAACCATCGATACGGAGAACGTTCCGTTTACTTCCTCGACCGGTTCGCTGTTCTGATACAGGACATAGGAACCATCATTGGAAAGATATGACATGGTGACCGGCGCATCCATTGTGGAATCCTGAAATGTCAGGGCAGCATCGGTAAAAGCAAGAGCCGCCTGATCGGTGTTCAGATAGAATTCCAGGTCCTGTGCATCGTAATGGGTGAAGTGAATGGTAATTTCACCGGCGTCTGTATTTTCTGCACTTGGAACTGTCTCGGCTGCTGCCGAATACGGAGCGGAAAAAAATAATCCGGCCGCCAGGAGGCCTGCCATTCCGAATCTCAGAATCAAATTTCCTGTGTGTTTTTTCGTTGTCTGTGTGCTGTGTAACATATGACATCCTCCTTTCACCTGATTGGTTTCTGATGTCGGTCTGTTTTATTTTCCTGCGGTAAGTTTCACGTATAAATTGAAAGAAAAATAATTGATAAAATATAAATTTTCTTTCTTTTTAAAGATTATACCACATATAGAAAGAAATATCATGTAAAAATAAAAAGTTAAAAGAAAATTTGAAAATGCGTCAAAAGTGGAAAAGGTTTGTAATGCATGTCGAAAAATAGAAAAAGAACTGTCACAATTTCTTAAAAAATATTTGCGGAAAAAGAGGGCAGAAAGGGCAGAATGTGAAACAAAAGCAAAATAAAAAGAAGGAAACAAGACACGGAAAAGTATTCCAGGCAGGCCGCATGCAGAAGAAAAAGTGGGAATAAAAACCGATCCAATTCGTCAAAAAAGCGGAAAAGTGGTGAAAAATTGTGGGTTCTATGAAAAAAACGATGGAAAAAGACAGGAATGTTGTCGAAATGTTCCAGTTGACAAAAAGATGTAACACTGGTAGAATCGGTTTGTAACAAGATGTAACAAAAACGTAATAATTGTTCAGGAGGTAAGTATGACATTCAAAAAAAGTTATGTGCCGGGCATCCTGGGGAGCGTGCTCACACTGACTGTCATCATGGCTGCACCCGTAAAAGCAGAGACAAAGGAAGAAACCATTTTAAATAAAACAGACTGGAGCACAATGGCTGCAGCAAACGTAGAAGGATATGCCAACATCCGCAGCGAGGCAAACGCAGATTCCGAGATCGTCGGAGTTCTGATGCCGGGCTATGCGGTTACTGTAACAGAAAAAGGAGACGAGTGGAGCAAGATCTCTTCCAATGGTGTAGAAGGCTACATAAAGAATGAATATCTGGTATTTGGGGAAGAGGCAAAAGCACATTACCGCAATATGTGCGGTATCACCGGAGTTGTTCAGGCGGACAGCCTTCGTGTCCGTGAGGCAGCATCCACAGATTCCGCGCAGATCGGAACACTGACACAGAATGGTGAGGTCAGCGTATTCGGCGAAGAGGCAGACTGGTATCAGATCCAGTACAGCGGAAGCAGCGCATACGTTCATGGAGACTATGTGACACTTTCAGAGGAGTTAAAAGGTGCTGTTTCCATGGAGGAATACCAGGCATCACAGGCCTGTGCGGCAAGCAGCGCAGCAACAGCCTCCACAGCAGGCAGTGCATCGGTAATTTCCGCAGACAGCAATGATGTGGCAATGCTTGCAGCACTGATCGAGTGCGAGGCAGGCGGCGAGAGCTACACAGGAATGGTGGCAGTCGGAGCGGTTGTAGTAAACCGTGTCAACAGCGGTTCCTTCCCGAACAGCATTTCCGGCGTTATTTATCAGGGTGGACAGTTTACACCGGTTGCGACCGGAACATTCCAGAGCGTGCTTTCCCGCGGAGCAAGAAGTGACTGTTATGCAGCTGCACAGGCAGCACTTTCCGGCGAGAGCCCGGTTGGCGGATGCCTGTATTTCAACAGCGGCTACGGCAGCGGAATTCAGATCGGATATCAGCATTTTTATTAAAAACAGGCGTGGAACCTTCGCAAGGGGATAGGCGGAGAGAGCATGCATTTCCATAGATTGTGATCGGTTCAAAGTCATGAAAAATGAGATGGAATCGACGGTATAGAAAAAAGAGTAAGTGAACAAGGGGAGACGTTCACTTACTCTTTTTTTACTCTGAAACAAATACTACCGGATAGTCAAAAAGTGCAGACCATCCTTATGGAGTTTTACAGGAAATGTTGTTGGATTTCCAGTTACGGGACATCGTTATTTTCAAAAATTTTCAACAGCTTGGTTTTCTGGTTATCGGCGCGGAAGTCTGCTAATGTCTGACGCAGTGTTGTATGGCGGACGCGGTAGGTATTGGAGAGAAAACAGAAAAAAGTGATTCCCCAAAATACCGGCCAGAGCAACACACATTTATGAAGCTTGGAAAATCAAAGCTTCATCTGAACATGCCCTTCGTGGAACCAGGCACGGACACCGGCGTGCCGGTAAGAGCCGCGGCTTACGATTTTCCGCTCCGTGTCAATGCCAAAGTCGCCGTCTGCGAGAATTTGTTCCAGAAAGGCAGCACAGTCAGCGGCAGAAGAACGAATCTGCGGGTCAATCGAAGCGGAAAGACCGAAATAAAGATGGCAGGATCCGAGAATCAGCTCATAAAAATGAAAAATTTTTGATTCCCGGCACCAGGAGTGGATTTTCTCAAAATCAATCTCAGATGCATACTGCTTCAGATACAAGGTAAAATCGCAGAGCAGACGGCTGCCGAAACCACTGTAGAGATAGTGTTTGAGCATATGGTGCAGCATATAAAATACATTTTCCGTGGGCGGAAGAACAGGATAGGTCTGACCGTAAAGTTCCACGAAAGACGGCTTCAGATGATCCGGGGAGAAGATCTCATCTATCAGCTCGTTGGCACGGGCAAACTGATAGATGCCAACGATACGGTAATGGAGTTCCAGGGTAAAGGAACGGCCGGTTTCCGGAAAGGTAAAGCGGTAGGTAACATGATGATCACTGTCTTCCGGCTCCTCTGTGTATCCATTCGTCTCGAGAATACGACAGGCACGGGAAAAAGCCTCTTTTTCGGGAATATAAAGGTCCAGATCTCCCAATTTTCGGTATTCGGGAACAGGATAATTGGCGGCGAGGCTCATACCCTTTAAGAGAAAACAGGGAATCTTCTCTGCAAGGAGGAGCGAAAAAGTAAGGCGTGTGAAATGTTCCAGCTGATAATAGGAGAGCAGCATCTGTTTTGTCTGCTGTTTTATCCCGGAAAACGATGGCTGCTGTTCAAAATAAGGCAGAAGAAAAGGAAGTGAACAATGTTTTTCTGCCAGACGGTACAAAGCAGCGGTATCCACCCCATCGAGTGGGATCGGTTCAGACGAATCGGTGCATAAATTTTTCAGAATCTGTAGATAAACGGTATCAAGCGGCTGCATGAGAGACTCCTTTGAAGATTTTTTGTGAAAAGAGAGATATGGTTCAGTATACCACAAAAATGCCGAAATTTGAGCGATAAAATAAAAAAATATTACAGATAACGATAAAAAATAAAATAAAGTTTACAATGAAATAAGTTGGGGCTATAATAAATCTGTCAGTACAGCATTTCATAAACAGCTGTATCAAACACTCAGACAAGTGTAGGGTATAGTCATTTTGAAATGTTCTGGAATGACGGCCTTTCCCACCATCGGGAAGAAAAACGTAAGTGAATGGAGAGAAAGATGACCAGAAAAGGTGAGTTTGTACTCAGACAACTCGCAGATGAATATATTCTGATTCCTTATGGGACAACGACAGAAAAAATGAATCGGGTACTTACCCTAAGTGAAACTGCGGCTTTTATTTATGAACAGACAGGTGATGCCGCGTCTGAGGAGGAGATTGCCAGACGGCTTGGAGAAGCTTATGATGTGCCGGCGGAGGACGTGCAGGAGGATGTAAACGCCGTGCTGCAGACATTGCAAAATTGTGGGGTTCTGGAGTGTGCCTGAAAAACGAAAAATCATTTTCGTAATCTGCAAAAACGAAGAGGATAGTATATGATAGTATTTTTGGTCGGTGGCGAGAGCAGACTGATGGATGATCTGATTACCAAGATGGAAAAAGAAGGACATAAGACGTATCTGTTAACGGGAAAACGGGACAGAAGAGGAAAATACCGCCGTGTCTTTGAACGCTACGATTTTCCTTATGACAGTGAGAGTGTGCAGGAAATATTCTCGAATGTCAATCCGGATCTCGTGCTTTTTCTCGGCGCCTATGATACAAATTATGACTGGAGTGATGCGAGAAAAGAGTCTGTCCGCTATACGGCGGATCTGACCAATATTCTGTCGGCGTATGCATTTAAGCAGGATGGCCGGTTTATTTATTTGTCGTCCGAAGCAGTTTATGGCCGTTCCTACAGCAGTGATATCCACGAAACGGAACCGGCATCCGCGAAAAGCTTTCAGGCAATGGCGCTTCTGCAGGGAGAAAACATCTGCAGAAGCTACCGTGATACCAGAGGGATGGACACGCGGATTCTTCGTTTTGACCATATGTACGGCATTCCGCGAAAAGGAAAAACAGACAGGAATCCGTGTTTTTGGATGACACTGGAAATGCTGAAGACGAATCAGATCGCAGCCAACAGCAGAACTGTTTTTTCCATGATTTACCAGGATGATGCCGTTGCGTTTGCCTATCGCGCAATGATGGAGGAGAGTCCCAAATATCCACTGTACCATATCACATCCGGTGAAGCGATCACACAGATGGATCTGGCGGAGCTGATCCGGCAGAACGCAGACGGCGTGGAGATCCGTGACGATACAGTCGGTGAAGGTTTCCGTCTTGTGCTGGATGGCAGCCGGTATCAGGAAGAGTTTGACGGAAGGATTTTTGTCCCATATGAGAAGGGCGTGAAAGCCGTTGTCACATATATGCAAAAACACAGCAGCTTATTTCTGCAGCGTGATGATGCGGGGGCGGGTTGGGGAAACCGGGTATGGAGTCTGTTGTGCCGGATTTTCCGTATGCTGGTTCCGTACATCGAAAATCTGATTTGTTTTATCCCATTTTTTATGATCAACAACCGTGTAGTCGGCAGCCAGTATTTTTCAAAGCTGGATGCGTACCTTCTCTATGTGTTGCTGTTTGCCATCGTATATGGTCAGCAGCAGGCGATTTTCTCGGCCCTGCTGGCGACTGTGGGCTACTGTTTCCGCCAGATGTACCATCAGAGCGGACTGGAGGTGCTGATGGACTACAGTACCTACATCTGGATGGCACAGCTTTTTATCCTGGGAATGGTTGTCGGTTATATGCGGGATCAGATTCTCCAGATTAAAAAGGATGATGAAGAGGAGATCGGGTATCTGCGCGGACAGCTTGGCGATATGACGGAGATCAATGACAGCAACGTGCGCATGAAACAGCTTTTTGAGCTGCAGCTTGTCAACCAGAAGGACAGTCTTGGAAAAATCTATGAAATCACATCGTCGCTGGAACGCTACGGCGCCTATGAGGTGCTTTTCTATGCGGCGCAGACGATTTCGAAGCTGATGAATACAGAGGATGTGGCAATTTATACCGTCGCCAACCGCGTCTATGCGCGTCTCTTTTCGTTCACATCACCGACAGCGCGGAAAATGGGAAATTCCATCCGCTATCCTGAGATGGAGGCAATGTATGAAGACCTCAAAGAGCATCGCGTTTACATCAACAAAACGATGGATGAGCGCTATCCGCTGATGGCGCAGGCTATTTATGCAGAAGATGAGATGCAGATCATCCTGATGCTGTGGGGACTTCCGTGGGACCGCATGAATCTTGCGGAATCCAACCGTCTGACGGTCATCAGCTATCTGATCCAGAATGCAGTGGTGCGGGCAAACCGCTATCTGGAAGCGCTGCACGAACACAGGTATCTGGAAAACAGCAAAATTCTCGAAAAAGATGCCTTTACGCAGCTGGTAGCGGCATTTTTCGAGGCGAAGCGAAACGGTCTGACAGAATGCTCACTGGTTCGGATTGTGTGCAGCAGCGAAGATTATAAAAAAGCAGGTGAGATTCTGGAACAGAAGCTGCGTCAGACGGATTATATCGGGATCCTGGATGGCGGGCTGCATGTATTGCTTTCCAATACCGATGAAGAAAATGCGAAAGGTGTGATCTTGCGCTTCGGGGAAGAGGGTCTGAAAAGTATCCTTGTGAACAGGGAGGTGGCAGCGTGATGAGCCATGAAACCCTGACTTTTGTGGTTCTGTGGATCGTCAATGCCCTGATCGCCCTGATCTATCTGCTGATCGGAGCTCTGGTTTATGTTCCGGCGTGTGATTTGAAACAAGAGCAGGGAGAAGAGGTGCAATACGATAACCGGAGAGCCTTTTTGATCCGTTTTATCGTCATGGTGCTCTGCCCGGTCGTCGGTCCGGCGTTTTTTCTGTGCAGTTATCTTCTTTTCCAAACCGTATTCCGTCAGGCAGTCGATCTGGAGGATGTTGTGTTTGGTAAGGAACGTGTGCGGACACATCTGAAGGCGGATGAGGAGCGGGAGCGCAACATAGCACCGCTCGAGGAAGCACTTGCCGTCAGCGATAAACGGAATCTGCGTATGCTGATGCTGAATGTGATCCGCGGCGATCTGCAAAAATCGCTGGAATCGATTACTATGGCACTGAACAGCGAGGATTCCGAGACATCGCATTACGCCGCATCGGTGCTCTGCGATGAATTGAACAAGTTCCGCTCACAGGTACAGAAAATGTATACCGGGATGCAGCAGGAAGGCGAAGAAGAGACGGATTACGAGAAGATGATGCTCGACTATATGAACAGAGTTTTAAGCCAGAAAGTCTTTACAACTCTGGAGCAGACGAAGTACGTCAAGATGCTGGAGGAGGCCACAGAATCGCTGTATCGGAAAAACAGAGAGCGGATCTTCGTAAAACAGTATGAGGGGCTCTGCCTCAGACTTCTGGAACTGAAAAAATTTCCGGAAACTGAAAAATGGTGCCGGCGTCTGGTACAGCAGCATGGAAATACACTGGAGGCGTATACGTGTCAGTTAAAGCTGTATTTTACCATGGGTGAAAGAGAAAAGTTTTTTCAGGTGATGCAGGAACTGAAACAATCGGACGTTATTATCGATAATGAAACGCTGGAGCTGATCCGCATTTTCAGTTAGAGCGTGTTTGAAAAATCATTTCCGCGAAAGGAGGGACGAAGAGATGTCCATGAGATGGCTGACAATTTTACAATTTCTGGAAATTTTTGCCGTCTATGGCATCGTAACCCTGTTTCTTCCATGGCGGATCCTTGGGAAGAGGTTTCATCGGTTTTCCGTTGCAGAACAACTGATCGCTTATTTCTTCGCAGGGAATTTTTATATCATTTATCTCGTTTATCTGCTTCAGTTTCTTCGGATCAGCAGTCGTGTGACGCTGCTCCTCGGAACTGCAGGGCCATTCCTTTTTGTCTGGATCCGGAAAAGAAAAAAACAGATCCCGGGAGCAATTGAGAGCCTGTTGGTATGGATCGAACGATTGCTTGACAAAGAGCGGGGAAAAAAGACATCTCTGGTGCAGCTTCGCAGAGCTGTTTCCGAACGGTGTTTTCGGGGAAAACGAAAGCAATGGCTGCATGCGCTGCCGGAAATAGCAGTGCTGCTGGCGGCAATTGCAGCGATCACGTATGTGTATGGACCGAATATGGTGGAAACGTTCGGTTACAAAGCAAGTGATATCCCAGTGCACAACTACTGGATCAATGAGCTTGAGCGGAACAATATCTGGGTTGCGGGCGTGTATCCGTATGGACTCCATATTGTGATTTATTATCTTCATATGGTGTTTGGAATTCCTACCTATGTGCTGCTTCGGATTTTTGGCGTGGTGCAGACGTATTTTGTGTATCTGGCTCTGGTCGCGGCGCTGAAAATGGTGTGCAGGGGAAGGTTTACGCCGTATTTCGGGATACTGTTTTATGTGATGGATATCTTCAACCAGAGTACGTACGCCCGTTTTGAAAGTGCACTGCCGCAGGAGTTCAGTATGATTTTTGTCCTGACCTCTGTCTGTATGGCGATCCGTTTTTTTCAGGAATTTGCAAAAGAACGGAACGGAAACTGCCGTTGGTATCTGGTACAGTTTGCGATTGGATTTTCGCTGACGCTGACCGTTCATTTTTACGGTACGATGGCTGCAGGCCTGTTTTGTATTGGCGTTGCGGTTGGCTTCTGCTTTCGTTTTTTCCGGTGGAACTATTTCAGAAGAATCCTGATTACGGGAATATTAAGCGTCCTTCTCTCAGTCCTGCCGATGGCGGCGGGCGTTGCGATGGGAAAGGGGCTGCAGGGATCGCTGTACTGGGGAATGAACGTCATTACCGGTGATAAAAAGCAGGGGGATGCGGACACAGCAGGTACTTTATTACAGGACGGTGTATCCGACAGTCTGACGGCCGGCGAAAGCAGCGGCAACGCAACCAAGAATGGTGAAACCGGTTCTGTGCTCAGCCAGTCCCGGATAGAAGAGCTGCGAAAAGAGGCAGAAGAAAGAATACAAAAGCAGCAGAAACCGCTGTCGGAGAGGCTCAAAGAAAAAGGATCGGCAGTGCGGGAAAGCATCCGCGTTAATGTCATGAATGTAAAACCATATATCGCAGAAATTACGCTGGGAGGTATTGCAATTTTACTGCTTCTTGGCATCCTCCTGACAGTGCTGCGGGAAAACGATTTTGCGGGAGCTGTTTTATCTGCGGCTGTTTATCTGCTATGCATGTGTTCTTTGCAGTGTGCATCGCTGCTGCATCTTCCGGCGCTGATGGATGCCAATCGCTGCGGCATTTTCCTTTGCTATGCCATCTGCTTTGCCTGGGCGCTTGGCGTAGATGCAGTGGTGTATCTGGCGATACGCCGGTGGAAGCGAAGATGGATTGGCGAGATGACTTCCCTCCTGATACTTGTGATGGCTGTAACAGTCGTTTTATCGCAGGGTCTTATAAGAGAGCCGGTAAAAGTCGGAGCGCTGGAAGATAACGGAGCCATGGTATGCGTTACCAATATCTTGCGGGAAAATAAAGATTTTACATGGACAATCTGTTCAGCGAATGATGAGCTTCGCATGACAGAATTTTATGGATATCACTATGAGACCATTACCTTATTAAATCAATTGAAAGATCTGGGGCAGAATCCGGAGATTATAATACCAACGAAATGTGTGTATTTTTTTATTGAAAAAATACCAGTAAGTGTGGATGGGAGTACAGGACATGAGGAGGTAACTGAAGAAGGAGCCAAAGAACCGGTACCGGGAGGCTCGGGAATTCTTCCTTATACCAAGGAATCCCGCTGGATCACGATGAGCCATATGTATGAGTGGGCACAGAGGTTCCAAGAGCTTTACCCGAATGAAATGGAAGTTTACTATGAATCCGACAGCTTTATCTGCTATCGCCTTCAGCAGAACGTTAACAGTTCATACAACCTTGCGATTGATTATGGCTACAACAACCCAATGCCAAAATAGAGCAGACAGGAAAAAACAAAGAGACAGACAGGGCTGGAAAAACTGAAATTTCAACAAAAAAGACTTGATGACAGAAGGAGGAAGAAAAAATGGTTTCCCGCAGAACTTTTGCAGCAATCACAATGCTTATGGCAATCATCCTCTTTTTGTTTCAGGGTCTGAATCTGGCAAAGGAAAAACTGAACCACTATGAAAAAAATGCGTATGCGGCAGAGAAAGAAGATCTGGAAGATGGCAGCGGCGCATTTGGAACAGAAAACGCATCCGGCGAGAAAAACATAACAGGAAGCCGGGGAACGATCGTCTATATCGGAGAAGCCGAGGAGCATTCTGTGGGGGCGGTTGTCTGTGAATGGTGCCGGTATATGAAGTACGAAGCAGCAGTTTATCCATCCATGCGCAAATATGAACAGGCAATGGAGAAGAAAGGTGCAAAGCAGCCGGAGATGATTGTAGTGAATTCAGAAAGCATCGACTGGACCGCCTTAAAGGATGTCATAGATTTGCAGGACAGTGTGGATGAGGGGATCCATGTTGTGTTTGCAAATCTCCCGGAGGTGTCTGTGATCCGGAAAAATCAGAAGCTGCGGGAGCTGCTTGGAATTGCAGAAGTAAAAGAGGATTCTACAACCGTAACGGGGTTGGATCTGTATGACAATCTGATGCTCGGCGGAGAAAATATTTACCGGGCCGAAAATAAGGAAGAAGAAAACAGGCAGGATCTTAAGCTTACGTTTCCATGGTTTAAGCTTGGAGATGGAACCAAAACTTATATGAAAGGCTTTCCGGAGGATCAGACGCTGAAAACCCAGGATTATCCGGTTGTGATCTGGCGGAAAAATTTCGGGACAGCCAGTGTATTTGCCGTAAATGGAGATTATATGGAGGATGAAACCGGGCTGGGACTGCTGACGGGAATGGTGTATGAAACCAGAAATTATCTGATTTATCCGGTTGTAAATGCGCAGAATCTTGTTGTGCAGAACTTTCCGTCACTTGCGGAGGAAAATACGGACAAAATGCAGGAGATTTACGGAAACGGAACAAAAGATGTTAACCGCGATATTGTCTGGCCATCGATTGCAGCAATCTACAGAAAAAATCATTTTGGTCTTACCTGTATGGTGGCACCAAAACTGGATTATGATGCTCCGGCAGAAGCAGATGGCGAGCTGCTGCATTATTATGCGAAGCTGCTCAACGAAGAAAAAGGCGAGATGGGACTTTCCGGTTTTACAGAATCCGAAACATCCGTAAAGGAAAAATTAGACGAAGATCAGAGCTTCATGCAGAAAAATCTTTCGGATTTTTACTTTTCCTCCTTTTTCAGTGGAAACCTGAGTGAACAGGAGATGGAAACAGCTTTACAGCAGTCTGCTCTTGGGAGTGTCCGCACCGTAGTTAAGAGCAAAGATACGGCTGGCGATCTGGTCAGCTACCTGGATGCACAGACGACACAGCAGAAAATTGTCACGGAAGATACCGGACGTTTTACCTATCGTTCCTGGATGAAAATGAAGAGTATTGAAAGTGCGCTCGGCTATGCCAGTGTAGAGCTGGATTTAAGCAGAGTGATTTATCCGAAAACAGAGGAGGACCGCTGGGAAAAAATCGTCAAAGAATTTGCCTCCAACCTCGGAACCTACTGGCAGCCATTTTCCGGATTTGACGGTACCACGGTTTCCACCTGCGATTCCAGAATCCGCACCTTCCTGAACTTACGCTGCGAGGACGAAAGAGAGGGCGACACCATCACCTTAAAGACCACGGGAACAGAGAAAACTGCGTACTATGTGATTCGGACACACAATGAAAGCGTTGAAAAGGTCACGGGCGGAACGGCAGAAAAGCTGGAGGATTCTGCATGGCTGATCCGCGCGGAAAAGAGTGAAGTAACGATTACACTTCGTGCATCCGACCGGCGGTATTACTATGAAGAGGGGGTGAAAAACGAATGAAAGTCTGTATGGTAGCGGAGGGCTGCTATCCCTTTGTGGTAGGCGGTGTTTCCAGCTGGGTACACAGTCTGATCCAGCTTTTCCCAAAAACAGAATTTATCATCCTCGCCATTGCGGCAAACCGTTCCCAGCGCGGAAAGTATGCGTATGAGCTGCCCCAAAATGTCTCCGCCGTCTATGAACTCTATCTGGACGATGTGGACTGGGGCGGAAGTAAAAAACGACATAAACATCGGCTGAAGAAAGAGCAGTATCAGGCACTTCGAAGTCTGCTTCTCGATCAGGATATCGAGTGGAATGTCCTGTTTGATCTGTTCCGGAAAGAAGATGTTTCCCTGAATGCGCTCCTGATGGGAGAGGATTTTCTGAATGCCGTGAAAGAGTGCTACAACCTGAAATACAGCCAGATCGTTTTCTCTGACTTTTTATGGACTATGCGCTCCATCTATCTGCCGCTGTTTCTCACAATGCAGACCGAGCTCCCGAAGGCGGATCTTTATCACTGCGTTGCAACCGGCTATGCCGGCGTGCTTGGCGCTATGGCAAAGCATTTCTATGGAAGCCGTCTCCTGATTTCGGAACACGGTATTTACACCCGGGAACGCGAGGAGGAGCTGATTAAAGCGAAGTGGGTTGCGGGAATCTACAAAAATATCTGGATTGACCAGTTCCGGAAAATGTCAAAGCTGGCGTACAACGAGGGAACTCTGATTACCTCCCTGTTTGAGCACGCGCGGGAGCTGCAGGTTGAGCTTGGCTGTCCGGTGGAAAAGACGATGGTCACACCGAATGGAATCCGTGTGGAAAATCTTCAGAATATCCCGGGAAAGACCGAAGAGGATGCGGGAATGGTGAACATCGGTGCAGTTCTTCGTGTCACACCCATCAAGGATGTGAAAACGATGATCCAGGCATTTGCCTTTGCAAAAGAGCGCGACAGAAGACTGAAGCTCTGGATCATGGGACCATGGGAGGAGGACCGGGAGTATGCCGAGGAATGCTTCCAGCTCGTATCGGATCTGGAAGTTCCGGACGTGGTATTTACCGGAAGAATCAATATCCGGGATTATCTGGGAAGAATGGATGTGACGATTTTGACCAGCATCAGCGAAGGCCAGCCGCTGACGATTCTGGAGAGCTATGCGGCACACAAGCCGGTTATTGCGACAGATGTCGGAAACTGCTATGGTCTGATTTACGGTGAGAGCGATGATTTCGGCGCAGCCGGAATAGTTACGCATATCATGAATATAGAAGAAATCGCACAGGCAATGCTGGATATGGCGGCCGGTGAGAAAAAACGCCTCGAAATGGGAGAAACCGGATACCGCCGTGTTATGCAGAAATACCGTGTGGAATATATGCAGAAAACATACTGGGAGATTTACCGCGATTTTGCGGAGCAGATGGGCCAGAAATGGCAGGAGGAACCGGTAAAGCTGCCGGAAAAACAGAAATAAAATAAACACCGCAAGGTGGAAAGGGGATAGATGGCATGGCAGGAATCGGCGTTCGCCTGAATCGGATTTTTGAAAAAAATACCATTACGACAAACCTGATTGGATTCTCCTACAGTACCGTTGTAACGATTGCGCCGATGATGGTTGTCATTCTCAATCTGATCTTAATGGAAGAGCTGCTTGAATTTTCCAGTGTCGGCTATGCCACGCGTGAGCTGTTTTCCTGTACGATTCTCTATATCTTTATTTTTGCGTTACTGACGGCATCACCGTTTAATGCGGTGCTGTCCCGTTATATGTCCGACGTGATCTACGAGGAACGATATCAGGACATCCTGCCGTGCTATCAGATCGGAATGCTTCTGAATATCGGATTGAGCTGTATGGTCGGCATTCCGTTCTGTCTGTGGGAGCATTTTGTCGGGAAGGTGTCAACAGCGTATGTATTTTGCAGTTTCTGTGGCTATATCAGCCTGGTGCTGGTTTTCTATTCCATGATTTATCTTTCCATCTGTAAGGATTATCAGAGGATTTCACAGTATTTCTTCTTTGGAATGCTGGTTGCATTTGTCCTGGCACTGATTCTGCATTTCCTCATGAAATGGGAGACGACGCGCAGCATGCTATTTTCCCTGACGGTTGGATTTTTTGTGACGGCAACACTGGAAAACGCCCTGATCCGGCGGTATTTTGTCAAAAACAGTAACCGCTACCGGCCGGTGCTGCAGTATTTCAGAAAATACTGGAAACTGATTTTTTCGAATTTTCTGTATATTCTGGGGCTGTATATCCATAACTTTGTGTTCTGGACAACCGATATGCGGATGGAGCTGGTAAAGAGCTTTGTCTGCAATCAGCCATATGACATGGCTTCCTGCCTTGCCATGTTTACCAATCTCTCGGCATCGATTATTTTCATTGCGCGCGTTGAAATGCGTTTCCATGAGAAATACAAGCTGTATTCCGAGGCGGTGATTGGCGGAAAGGGAGACGATATCGAAAATGCAAAAAAGCGTATGTTCCGCCAGCTTTCCAGTGAGTTGATGACGCTTGCACGCCTTCAGTTTATGATTTCCGTTGTGATATATCTGATTTGCGTGATTTTCCTGCCGCAAGAAGGCTTTTCCGGCATGACCATGAAAATTTATCCGTCCCTTGCAGTTGGATATTTTATTCTGTTCCTTATGTATGCGGAAATCATTTTTCTGTATTATTTCGATGACCTGACCGGCGCAATCCTGACGGCGATTGTGTTCTGTCTTGTTACCTGGATCGGCAGCCTGATTGCTACCCATCTGCCGGCCGTCTGGTATGGAGCTGGGGTCATAGCAGGATCGTTTGCAGGATGGAGCGTGGCGTTTGCGAGACTGCGATGGGTGGAAAAAAATATGGATGCGCACGTTTTCTGCCGCGGAAATCTGATCAGGCACGGGAAAGGAAAGCGCCCATCCGGTCTGGTATTTCAGAGGGCAGAAGAGCAGAAACAGAAGGATGAGATGAAACGATGAGTACAGCGACAATTATAAAGGTTTGTGTGATCCTGGCAGGGCTTGGGATTATGGCAGTGACGTTTGTGCTGCATGCGAAAAAGAAACTGACGATAAATCTGGCGGTTACCTGGGAGCTGCTCGGCCTTGCGGCAATCTTAAGCGGTGCGGTTCCGAAGTTCTCCGGCTGGAGCAGCCGCTTAAGTCTGGGAAGTCTGGCGGTGCTGCTGCTTACCGGGTTCCTTGTCGTGTGGGGCATGTATCAGATGACAATACAGATTTCTTCTCTGCTGATGAAAAATCAGGAACTGGCAATGCAGGTTTCTCTGCTGAACCAGGAGAATGAGAGAATCATAAAAGAGCTGGAACGTCTGACAGGAAAGCAGGCAAGAGACTTATGAAAAAAATACTGTTTGTAATCAATACGCTTGGCCGTGCAGGAGCAGAAACGGCTTTGCTGGAGCTTCTGAACCATCTGGATACAGAGAAATATGAAATTTCGCTGTATGTACTGCTGGGACAGGGGGAAATGATTTCAAGGGTGCCGCCGGAAGTTCATATAAAAAACAAAAGGATCTGTGAGGATTCCGTACTCTCCGGTGCAGGAAGGCGAAAACTGCTGCAGACATCGGTGATGGCATTGTTCCGGCACGGACACACCATGGAAAAAATCAGGTATCTGATGAAGAATCTGCGCGTGATGAAGAAGGCGGGGAAAATTCAGCCGGATAAACTGCTCTGGAGAGTCCTTTCGGACGGGGCAGACCGGTTGGATGAAACCTTTGATCTTGCGGTTGCTTATCTGGAAGGCGGCTCTGCTTATTACGTTGCGGATCACGTGAATGCAAAGAAAAAAGCTGCATTTGTCCATATTGCTTACGGCGATTCCGGATATACACGGGAAATGGACCGCGACTGCTACGAGAAAATGGATGTTATCTATACGGTTTCCGGGGAGACACGCCGCCATTTCCTGGAGTTTTACCCGGAGTATGAAGAAAAAGTGCAGGTTTTTCACAATATCATAGACAGAGAGCGGATCGGGAGAGAGGCTAAAAAGCCGGGTGGCTTTTCGGATTCTTATGACGGTGTCCGTATTTTAACGGTTGGAAGGCTGGCACACCAGAAAGCATATGATATCGCCATTCTGGCAATGAAACAGATCAGAGATGCCGGATACAAGGCGCGGTGGTATGTTGTGGGCGAAGGTCCAGAACGGAAGGCTCTTGAAAAACAGATTGCAGAGCTCAGACTGCAGAAGGACTTTATTCTGCTTGGCATAAAGGAAAATCCGTTTCCCTACTATGCACAGTGTGATCTCTATGTACATGCGACACGGTTTGAGGGGAAAAGCATTGCCATTCAGGAGGCCCAGGCGCTTGGCTGTGCCGTGATTGCGTCAGACTGTGCAGGAAACCGTGAGCAGATAGAGGATGGAGTCGATGGTCTGCTCTGCTTGCTGACCCCGGAGGGCATTGCCCGGAAAATAGAAGAACTGATCGATGATACCGAAAAAAAAGAGCGGATTGTGGCGGCAGCAAAACAGAAAGGGAACGGACAGACAGAGGAAATTTGGCGGCTGCTGGATCTGATGAAATGAGGCGGGAACTATGGAGCAGAAAGAAGTATTACTGATTATTCCGGCATACAACGAAGAAAAAAACATAGGAAAAGTGATGGATCAGCTGGCACAGCCGGAGATCGCGGAGCTGGTAGATGTACTGGTTATGAACGATGCGTCCTCCGATAACACAATCTGGATGGTAAAACAGCGCGGCTATGCGGTAGTAACGCATGTTTTCAATCTCGGTTACGGAAGCGGTCTGCAGCTTGGCTATAAATATGCGATCCGCAGGGGCTACCGGTACGTGATCCAGATGGATGCGGACGGTCAGCATGATGTATGCAACATTCGAAAAATTTATGAAAAACTGAAAGAAAAAGATACAGACGGAAGAACACCGGATATTGTGCTGGGATCCCGTTTTATGGATGGAAGCGCAGAGTTTTCGGTAGGCTTTGCAAAAAAGCTGGCATTCCGCCTATTCCGGCGTATGCTGCACATCGCGACGGGAAGATGGATTGCAGATCCGACGACAGGACTGCAGGGGCTCAGCCGCAAGGCAGTGCTTTATTATTCAAAATACAATCATTTTGATGACAAATATCCGGATACCAACATGATCACACAGATGATGCTGCTTGATTTTAAAGTGGTTGAAATTCCGGCAGTCATGCATATCCGGACCTCGGGAACAAGCATGCATTCCGGGCTGAAACCCATCTGGTATATGACGCGGATGTTCTACAGCGTACTGGCCGTGATTTTCCGGTGTAAGGTTTTAAAGATGGATGCGGGAGCAGGGCGAAAAGATGTGGAAAGAAAAATGGAACCGTTTTCTGAAAAAGCAGAAAACAGCACAGAGCGAACCGGCGAGTGATCCCGCGTTCTCTCGGGCAGATTTTGCAGAGTGTAAAGGTGCGGTACAGAATCCGGGCTGCGGCTGGTACCATTTGTATACGTTTGATGCGGCAAAAACAGACGAACCCCTGTATCTTGCCTGTAAGGAAGAAGAGCTTGTACTTCTGCGGATTGGGATCGGAGCATTTCGAACCGGCAGGATCCCACAGGAGTCGATGGCGTGGGTGCGGAAAATTCTCGCATTTTTCCGGGACCAAAAGAAGGGAATGATCCTTCGGTTTGCCTATGATCTGGAAGGAAAAGGATTGGAACGCGAGCCGGGCAGCATCAAAACCGTACAGGAACATATGCGGCAGCTTGGCGCGGCAATCCGGGAATTTTCGGAAGATATCTATGTTGTGCAGGGAATCCTGATCGGAAACTGGGGAGAAATGCATGGATCCCGGTATCTGACACCGGACGGGTTCCGGACGCTGGTTCGGACTATGCAAGATGCGCTGGAAGGCGCCTGTCCGCTTGCGGTGCGCAGACCCTCCCAGTGGCGGGAGCTGGCAAGAAACTTTACAGAAGAAGAGAAAAAATACCTGACTCTGTATAACGATGGGATGTTCGGATCGGAAACCGATCTTGGTACATACGGTACTCTGGCGATGGAAACACCGGAGCAGGAGCCGCAGAGCCGTGGGGCGGAACTTGACTGGCAGAGAACGGCAATGCGCGGCCGTTTTTGCGGCGGCGAGGCAGTACAGCGTGCAGCCGGAGAAGAGAATGTTTCGGCAGAGGAAGCAATCAGGGATCTGGAAAAGATGCACATTTCCTATCTGAACAGTACGTATGACCTGCAGCTGCTGGAACAATGGAAAAAAGAAACCATAAACGGTGTATCCGGCTTCGAAGCTGTGGGAAAACGTCTTGGTTACCGGTTTGTAGTGGAAAATGTGGAAATTCTTTCAGAAAAAGAGAATCGCATGTGGAAAATGGGGGAAGATTCTTCCGGTCAGATGAGCTTGATGCGGATTACCCTGGAAAACCACGGATTTGCCGGGCTGACGGAAGAAGCCGACTGTTTCCTGGAGATAGAAGAGGAGAACAAAAAGCCGGAAAAATACAGGATCCATACCGATGCCAGAGCCTGGCACAGTGGAGATACCACCATACTTTGCCGGCAAATCAAACTGCCTGCGGTGGCAGAACCAAAAAAAATGTTTCTGGCATTATACCGCAGGCGGGATGGGCGTCCGCTCCTGTTCGCCAATCAGAATGCGGAAAGCGGGCGTGTGTTTCTGGGCACGTATCAGAGCAGCTTTTCCAGCTTCAGTGTTCCGAGCCGGAATCCGTAAGAATCATGGGAAAACGTGTTGGCAGGCTGGATTTCCCGCCAAAGTGACGGATCGGTCATCCGAAAATATACCGTATAAGTTCCCTTTTCCAGCTCACGGAACGGAAGGGAAACCGAAAGCTCTGTGGTATTTTTTGGGAGCCAGAATCTGGAATCCCCGGAAAGCGGGAAGGAGAAAACCTTGCCGTCATCGGAAACCAGGGTGATTTCCAGATTAAGTCTGCGGTAGCCGACGGAAAAGCCGACATTTTCAAGTTCTATGTTCAGCCGGGACTGATGCAGGGTGGTGTTACGCGCCACATAGCGGTAACCCATATGGCGGGCGATATAGTCGTAGCCGGAGATACCGTCAAAAACCGAGGTTTCATTGTGGTAAACCGAATTTTTCCATTTATCCAGAACCGCCGGATCATGCTCCGAATTCAGGTAAGAAATATGCATCCGGGAGAGATCCGAAAGGGCATGGTCAAGGTCATTGAAGGGATTGTCGAGAATCACCTCGCCGCCGTTTGGGACGAAATTGCAGAGCCTGTTCTGAAAGTCCAGCTCATCCTCGCGCATCCAGGCAGAGCGGTAAGCATCCGCAGAGGCAGGCGTATCTCCGTATGTGCCGGTGTCGTTTGCTGTTCCGAGCATTCCGTCATTGAAAAGCCCGAGGCGGGAGGAAAGTGAGCCATCAAAAGCAGTTTCTGCGGAAGGCAGCTCTGCCGAATTCAGAATCTTCCGTCGCTGTACCGGTGTGCGGACGGACAGAAAAATCGAAGGATCGATCACGTCTGCCAGATGCTGCATCAGAATGGAGCAGTCTTCATCGGACAGATGGTCGGAGCCATTCATCTCTCCGCAGTTGCCGACAAAAATACCCTGGATCAGAAAAACACTGTCCGTGTAACGGTTCACAATCGCGGCGGTCTGATCCATGTGGCGCAGAATCTGGTCGAGGCTTTGCGGTTCCGAATCTTTCGCTTTGCCGTCCCAGTCGTACAGAAAGCGCAGAATCATCGAATTTCCGTGTTTCTGCCAGGAGGACAAAATCGTGTCAAGCTGTGCAAGTGCCGGATCGGAAAGATCCTGATCGGCAAACCGGCGCAGATTCAGTTCCAGCATCACAAGTCCGGGTGTCTCTTCGGGATTGGAATCCGGGTCGGGAAGATTGGAGAGTGTATCGTTTCCGAGAACATAGCCGTACATCGAATAAAATCCGATATACGGATTGGACAATTCATCTGCGGATTCCGTACACGCTTCCGGTGTATAACTGACATGATAAAAAGCGCAGATGCAAAGAAAAGCAAACAGGATGAGAAACAACAGGAGCAGAAGCGAGAATAAAATACGGGAAAAAGCTCTTTTTTTCATAAAAATCCTTTCTGATCAGGCAGATATAAACCAGAGCGCGTCTGAAAAATCATTTCCGCAATCTGCAAACTTTTTTCAGACACACTCTAATGGCAAAAACATTTTTGATCGCCTGGTTTTCTGTAAAAACGGTGCCGTATCATTCCATCATACCATTTCGAAACAGTAAAAACCAGAAAAACAGCAGAAAAAAGTAATGAGAGTACATAACAAAGAAAAGGAGGACATCATGCGGATTAAAAATCTATTTCGAAACAGCTTTTTCAGTATGTTTTCGCAGTTTGCACTCCTGATTCTTGGATTTTTCAGCCAGCGGGCGATGAATCTGTATATGGGTGCGGAACTTGTCGGCATGAACGGAGTCATTTCCAATGTTATCAACATCCTGTCCGTGACAGAGCTCGGCATTTCGACAGCCATTGTTTATCATCTGTACGGAGCACTTGCAAGGAAGGATGAGCATGAGATTGCATCGCTGATGAACCTGTACCGGAAGGCGTACCGTATTTTTGCGGTGATTGTATTCACGGCAGGAATGCTGCTGCTTCCGCTGATTCATCTGTTTATGAAAAACAACAGCTACTCCCTGACGTATATTCGGATCTTGTACGCTATGTGGCTGATTCGCACGGTACTTTCCTATCTGCTCACCGATCGAAAATCGCTTTTAATTGCAGACCAGAAGGAATACATTGCGAGTATCGCCGGCCTGATTTTAAATGTTGTAAGCTATCTGGCGATTATTCTTCTTGTGACATATCAACAGAATTATCTTCCGGCACTTGGCATTGGGATTGTGACAGAGGTGATGCTGAACATCTGGATTAACTGGTATGTGGAACGGAAATATCCGTTTCTTCATCAGCTGCGGAAAGAAAAAGGTTCCTCTTTCTTTAAGGAGCTGATCTTAAAGGATCTGAAAAACGTGTTTATCTCCAGGGTTTCGGACAAAATGCTGAACTGTACCGATAACCTGATTATTTCCGGGTTCATCGGCGTCGGTACAGTAGGACGGTATGCGAACTACAGCATGATTACGCAGGCGATTATCAATATTCTTACGATTCTGGCCAACACGATTCAGCCGACCATCGGGGATTACTTTACCGAAAAGAATTATCGGCGGAACTATGAAATTCTGCGGCAGCTGACCTTTGTGTTCTTCTGTATTTCTTCCGTCGTGGCAGCCGGACTTTTTTCACTGATTACTCCGTTTATCTGCGATATCTGGCTGAGTCCCGCGTATGAGCTTGGATGGGGAACAGCAGTGCTTTGTATTGTGGTGCTGCTGATCAAAATCATGGGACTGCCGCTCAGTCTTATGATGGGGGTAACAGGACTGTTTGAAAAAGAAAAAAATGCAGGCGCATCAAGTGCGATTCTGAATCTGGTCGTATCGCTTGCTCTTGTAAGACCATATGGCATGACAGGAGTCCTTCTTGGAACCTTACTTTCCTATCTGCTGCAGATCTGCTATCGATACGTTATTTTTTTCCGGGATTTTCTGGAAATGAAAGAGGAAGCCATACGTTATGCGAGGGATCTGGGCGAATACACTGCGGTGATGATCCTGGAAGTTGCAGTGACGCGAAGGATCATACCGCTGATCTATGGAAACGGTGGAATGATACCATTTATCTTCTGTTTTGTCCTCTGTATTCTGGTGCCGCTGGCACTAAATGGTGTGTTCTTTGAAAGAGGCTGGAGACTCCAGAGTATTGTGAAAATGGTGCGGGGAATGAAAAGAAGCGGAAGCAGATGATTTTTTGCGGCAGCCTGTCATTTGCAGGCTTACCGCCCGGAAGAAATTTTGCGAAAAAGTGCCATGATACGCCAGAAAAACGGGCGGATGGGGCGCAGGAACAGCCAGAGAGAGGAAAGCATGCGGTAGACCGGATGAGAGACAGAAAACGATTTCCCGTTGCGCACAACACCGGTCATCTTCCCACGGATCTGATCCGGGCGGAGCGGTCCTTCAATTTCGGTCTGGTTGTCCCCGACCAGATAAAAGCCATCCGAAGTGATGCGGCAGATCCGGTGAAGTACAAGAATGCCCTGTTCGCGGCGGTAAAGAATGATATCGCCGCGGCGGAGAAGATGGATCGGATACGCCTCAATGACGGCCTCATCCCGCCCGGGATGAAAAAGCGGATACATGCTGTAGCCCTGCGGCTTCAGCCGGATCGCGGAGCCGTCTTTTAAGAGCTGTTCAATGTCGTAGGTATACATATGGAAACTCCGTTCTGAAAAAAAGATAGATTTATTATAGCATCTCTTTTCCGGAGCGAAAAGACAGAAAGGAACAAAAAATGAGAATCAGAAGACAGGAAGGATATCTGCTGCAGAAAATCGGAAAAATTGTTTATCTTTTGCCCTATGGACAGAAAATTGCAGACCAGAAGCGTGGAATGGAACTGAATGAAACGGCTCTGAGATTATGGGAAATGCTGGAACAGCCGCAGACGGTGGAAGCACTGACAGACAAGATGGCAGCATATTATGAGATCCCAAAAGAGGAGCAGGGAGAACTGGCGAAGGATATAGAGGCATTTGTACAGGAACTGCTTGTATTTGGTGCTGTGCGCCGGGAACTGGGCTGTCCGAAGGGAAGCTGTGAGGGGCGGCTGCATATTGCGGGAATAAAAATCGAAGTCTATGGAGAAAAAGGATGCATTCCGAAGCAGTTTGATGCATTTCGTATGACGTATGGCGGGATTTCGGAGAAAGCAAGCCCGGATCTTATCCTGGAACTGGCAGAACGTCTGCCAGGGAGCCGTCAGAACGGAACCATTCTGATTCGCAACAGGGATCTGACGGTTGCCATCTGGGAGGAGGGCTATGTTTTCCGGTTCGATACACTGAAGAATATTTACGAAATCTGGATGAAAGAAGACGGCAGTTATGCGCGGATTTATTATCGCTGCCCCATCAACGAGGAAGAGCAGGATTCCCTCTTCCTTGCAATCCGCCCGGTATTTCTGTTTCTGGCGCAGCGAAGGGGAATGTTTGCACTGCATTCGGCATCCCTTTTGTATCTTGAAAAAGCCTGGCTGTTTTCCGGTCCATCGGGGATGGGAAAATCAACCCACACGGCACTCTGGAAAAAATTGTTTGCGACACCGTTTCTGAACGGGGATCTGAACCTGATCGGAAAAGAGGGAGAGAAATTCGTTGTCTATGGCATCCCGTGGTGCGGAACATCAAAAATCTTTACGACGGAGAAAAAAGAGCTGGGTGGAATTGTACTGTTGGAAAAGGCGCCGTCGGAAGAACTGGTTTCTCTGACAGAAGAACAGAAAACGCTCCGCGTGATGCAGCGCATGATTTCCCCACCCTGGACCGCAGAGCTGATGGTAAAAAATTTAAAATTCGCAGAAGCGGTTGCAAAGGAAAAGCCGGTTTACTTCCTGCGATGCACAAAGAATGACACAGCGGCGGAAACGATACGGCGGCAGATCGAGGAGGATGAATCATGAAGGAGCTTCGGCAGAAGATAGGGAAATACCTTCAGGCAGAAATGCTGCAGAAGATGTGGAAGGAATTTCGCTGGATTTTTCAGTACGCCAGAAGGTACTGGAAAGCCATGCTTTTTTATACGGCGCTTGGCATTTTCGGAACCGGTGTTTCACTGGCATCGAGTGTGATCTCAAAGGATCTTGTCGATATCATTACAGGCCACCAGACAGGAAAGCTGATTCAGACCTTTGCGCTGATGATAGGATTTTCCTTTGGAAATACCCTGATTTCCCAGGCGACCAGTTATGCCTCGACGATGATTAACCTGAAAGTAGACCGGGAAATCCAGAATGACATTTTTGAAAAAATTCTGGTGACGGACTGGGAATCCTTAACCACTTATCACACGGGCGATCTGGTTACACGCTGGAGCTCGGACGCATCGAACATTTCCGGAGGTATTCTGAACTGGCTGCCGAATCTTGTGATTTACACGGTAAAATTTATCAGTGCACTGGCAGTTGTTGTTCATTACGATCCGACATTTGCAGTCTTTGCACTGCTCGGAATCCCGTTCAGTGCCCTGCTGTCGCGCCCGCTGCTGCGGCGTATGACAAACAATAATCAGCGGAGCGCACAGATGAGCGCGAAGCTGTACGGCTTCAACCAGGAGGCATTTTCCAATATTCAGACGATTAAGGCATTCGATATGATTCGATTTTATGTAAATCGTCTGAAAAATTTGCAGCAGGACTACATCAAAATGCGGCTCGATTTCCAGAAAATGTCCATTGCAACATCACTTCTGATGACGCTGATCAGCTACGTTGTTTCCTACAGCTGCTATGGCTGGGGAATTTACCGTGTCTGGAGCGGAGCAATTTCCTATGGAACGATGACCATGTTTCTGTCCCTTTCCGGTACGCTGACCGGTGCGGTCAACTCTTTGGTAAGCCTTGTGCCGTCGGCAATATCGCTCGGCATTTCAGCCGGCCGTCTGATGGATATCGTAGAGATGCCGCAGGAGGATTACAGTGCGGATGGCGAAGTAGAACGGTTTGCGGAGAAATATCAGTCGGGAGGTATCGGACTTAAGATGCAGGATCTTTGCTATACGTATCACACAGGGACGGAAGTGTTTTCGAATGCTTCGATGGAAGCGTGGCCGCATGAGATTATTGCACTGGTTGGTCCATCGGGAGGGGGAAAAACAACCATGCTCCGCCTGATTTTGTCCCTGCTGCGTGCGCAGGAGGGGGAAGCCTGGATTGGTGCAGGAGAGGAACCATTGCAGAGGCTTGCCCTGTCGCCGTCTACGCGAAAGCTGTTTTCCTACGTGCCGCAGGGAAACACGATGTTTTCGGGAACAATAGCGGAAAATATGCGGAATGTGAAGCCGGAAGCTACAGACGAGGAGATCATAGAAGCATTAAAACTGGCATGTGCCTGGGATTTTGTGGAAAAACTGCCAGACGGTATTGAGAGTATGGTGAAAGAACGCGGTGGCGGATTTTCAGAAGGGCAGGCACAGCGGCTTTCGATTGCGCGCGCACTGCTTCGGAAATCACCGATTCTGCTGCTGGATGAAGCAACCTCAGCACTTGATGTGGCGACAGAGCGGAAGGTGCTGAACAATATTATGACGGATACGTATCCGCGAACCTGCATTGTAACGACACATCGGCCTACGGTACTCGGGATCTGTACGAGAGTGTATGCGATTCGGGATAAGAAGTGCGAAGTGGTGGGTGAAACGGAGATCGCGGAGATGGAGAAGGATTTTTAAAGATAAAAAAAGAAAAAGCAATGGGGACGCACCTCATTGCTTTTTCTTTTGATAACTTGCTGAAGATGAATCGGTAATTTTAGCACTAACAACCGCAAGACCTGGCTCTGAACAGTTATCAAAGTTTTTAGAGCAGGTTTGCTTTTTAGCTTACCGAGTAGGTGAAGCCGGTCATCTTCAGATCGTCGATGCTGGTTCCGTGATTTAAATGGATACCAATCGTCAGCGGATTTGATGCTGTGCTGGCAAAGGTAAACGTAGCAGTCTTTCCGGAGCAGGATGCCTGTACAGATGCATCATCCGTTTCCGCCTGATCAACCGTGTCGTTGAACGTAATGTTCAATGTGATCGTTCCGTTAATACCTGACCAGTCTGCCATTGCAAGACCTTTACCGCCATTTGTGCCCCAGCGATCCCACACGCCGTGGTAAGTAACATTCAGAGTTCCTTGGCCGCTTGCCGCATAAACGCCTTCTGCCATTCCGGTGTCGATAGAGACAACAGGTTTTTTATAAGTTTTAGTCATAGGTCAGTAATTTCCTTTCTTGTGAAAATTCTTTTTATTACAAAATTATTATAGAAATAAAATCACACACATGTCAATAGATCTGAGGTAAAAAATTACAATTTTAATTAAAATACATGTTGCTTTATAATCTGTCACGTGAACGAACAGAAAAACAGTTTTTTATTTCTCAAACAGTGATTTTTCCGGAAACAGGATAGAAAATGCATGGTTTAATTCCTGTTTTACTTTTTCATATGGGATTTCAAAGTTGCTGTCGTTGATACAAATACATTTTGACTTCTGCTTCGTAATCGTCTTTACCAGCTCCGGGTTTTCCGGCTGCAGATTAAAGTATCGGCAGAATTTATGAATATTCTTTGGAACAAAATTTCCGCTCAGCTTCTGATATTCCCGCAGAACATACTGGCTGATATCTTCTTTATGACGGAAAGGATGGCAACAGACATGATGCAAAAGCTCTTCTTCGTTTTTCCAGAAGAAACGGTAGGACTCTTTTTTTAGCGGGGATGGTCCGTGTACGGTATAAAATCCGGTAAACCGCGGAAATGCCATTTCCAGAAGATTATATCCGAAATACATCAACGGATAGCCGGGATGAAAATATGCGCCCGGCTGTTTCTTCATATTTTCCCGTTTATCGAAATATTTGGCGAGAACCATCGCATTGTTCAGATAGACATACGGCATAATCTGGTCATCTGCATTTGCAACATCTGGCTGAAGCGCAAGCATGTCAACAGGTCTTTCGTCTCTAAAAAAATCTTCCGGAGAAACTTTTTTTATGAGAAACATATCATCATTGAAATAAACAAAATTTTCTGTCAGCCATTCAATGCGATGAAAATTCCACTCAATCGGATGGGAACTAAAGGTAGGAAGAAATTCCGCAGGAATAAAATCCTCGTGCCGCACAATATGCAGTTTGGGATGCTCTTCCTTTAACCATTTCGGCAGATGCCCATAGGTTATAAAATGAATTTGGTTGACCCATGGTGCAAATGTTTCAACACCACGGAACCAGTATTTCAAAATATCCCAGTCGCGATATCTTGCGGTACTGTTATCCAGAGATTCATCCACAAAGATTCCCTGCTTTCTTAAGGTTTCCTGCCGCTGCATGTCCCAGACAGGATCTGACCCGTCTACCCATGTAATCACAAAATCAATTTTAGGAGTTTTCATTTGCTGTGATCCTTTCGTACAGTGTTATGTGTGGCTTGTTTGTATTATATTAAAAAAATTACAAAAACTGATATTTGTATAATTTTATCACAACATGTACTGGCGTACAATGAAAGAGTGGTGAAAGAAGGTTGACGTTCTGTATATTATGGCGACCTGATGCTGTTTCACCTGGTGATTGGTGCAATGTATCTGGCGAAGGAAGAGATGACATATGAAGGAAAAAATGTTTCTGCGGTCAGAAAGCTGCTGAAACAATATGGGTCAGATCCGTTTGTTCGAAAAACTCTGACGATATGGAATTGCCTGCATTACGTAGTTCAAATCAAATCGGTATTCTGGAAACTATTAAGCTTCACCCTCGTATTATTTTTACGTATTCACGCATATGGTTTTTTGTCAGCCATCCTCGTTTTCATGTCCCGGCTTGGAATTGACAGTCTGTAGACGATTCCTGACAAATCTTTCTTTTTTCTGAATGTTTTTAACTTTGCTTGTTATTTTTTCATCATTATAGTATGATGAATACAACAGCCAATTTTTTCAGAAAGGGGGAAAAACGCATGGGTATTACAGCTTACCTGCCGGTTTACTGGCTGATTGCACTCGTCGTTTTTTTAGTGATTGAGGCAGCAACACTTGGTCTTGCGACGATCTGGTTTGCAGGTGGGGCGCTTGTTGCTTTGATCGCTGCCATGTGTGGAGCCGGGATTGTAATTCAAATTGTACTGTTTCTTGTTGTATCGCTGGTACTTCTGTTTTTTACACGTCCGCTTGCCGTTCGCTTTCTGAATAAGGATACACTGAAGACGAACGTGGACCGTGTGGTTGGCATGGAAGGAGTCGTGACGGAGGAAATCTCCAATCTTGCGGGAACCGGAAAGGTTTCGCTTGGAGGAAACATGTGGACTGCGCGTACAGAGAACGAAGGAGGTACGATTCCCGTGGATGCAGTCGTTACGGTGCTCCGTGTGGAAGGCGTCAAGCTGATTGTAAAGGTCAAAGAAAAAGAAGGAGGAAATGAAACATGAGTGGTGGAGGAGTTGCAGGAATTTTATTGATTGTGCTTCTTGTGATTGTACTGTTTATCGCAGCATCGTGTGTGAAGATCGTGCCGCAGGCCAGTGCTTACGTTGTTGAGAGCCTTGGAAAATACAAAGGCACCTGGGCAACCGGTCTTCATTTTAAAGTTCCGTTTATCGAGCGCGTGGCCATCCGCGTGAATTTAAAAGAGCAGGTGGTGGATTTCCCGCCGCAGCCGGTTATCACAAAAGATAATGTTACGATGCAGATTGATACCGTTGTATTCTTCCAGATTACCGATCCGAAGCTGTTTGCATACGGTGTTGTCAATCCGCTGATGGCAATTGAAAACCTGACGGCAACAACGCTTCGAAACATCATCGGAGATCTGGAGCTCGATGAAACGCTGACATCCCGTGAGATCATCAACACGAAGATGCAGGCTGCGCTTGATATCGCGACCGATCCGTGGGGTATTAAAGTAAACCGTGTCGAGCTGAAAAACATTATGCCTCCGGCAGCCATCCAGGAAGCAATGGAGAAACAGATGAAGGCAGAGCGTGAACGCCGTGAAGCAATCCTGATTGCAGAAGGAGAGAAAAAATCGACCATCCTTGTTGCCGAAGGTAAAAAACAGTCGGCCATCCTCGATGCAGAGGCTGAAAAACAGGCGGCTATTCTTCGTGCAGAGGCAGAAAAAGAGAAACGGATCCGTGAGGCAGAAGGCCAGGCAGAGGCAATCCTCAAAGTACAGCAGGCAAATGCCGATGGTATCCGCGCGATCAAAGAAGCCGGTGCGGACGATGCCGTTCTTACCTTAAAGAGCCTTGAAGCACTTGGTGTTCTGGCAAACGGAAAAGCAACAAAGATCGTTGTTCCGTCCGATCTGCAGGGACTGGCAAGTCTGGCCACCACATTCAAAGGTATTGTGGAGGAACAGAAAGTGCCGGCAGGAAAAGAAGTGCAGAAGTAAAATAGAGATAAATCGATAAGAAAAAGAGAATTCTCCCACAGAAAGCGTGATGCCGGATGTGGGAGATTTTTCATGGACAGCGAACAAAAGTCCGCAGTTACAAGAGCCCCCGGTGACAGCCGTGATAACGGGAAAAATGGAAAGAGAGTGTTTTTAAAATGCATAAAAATGCATATTATATGAATAATATAAAGAAAATGCGTAAAAATATACATCTTCCTCTTGACAGATGAACAGGTCTGTTTCATAATAGAGACTATTCAAGGAAACCAAGGGGGCAAAAAACTTTTTGACCCAACATCACAGTATAGGAAATAATAAAATACACCATATGCAGATATAAGGAGGAACAAGCCATGGATTTAAAAGGACGCGATTTTCTGACATTGAAAGATTTTACACCGGAAGAGATTGCCTATCTGCTGGATCTGTCCGCAGAGCTGAAGGAGAAGAAAAAGAAAGGCATTCCGGTGGATACCCTGCGCGGTAAAAACGTTGCGCTGATCTTCGAGAAAACCAGCACCAGAACCCGCTGTTCCTTCGAGGTAGCTGCACATGATCTCGGTATGGGAACAACGTATCTGGATCCGACCGGCTCCCAGATCGGCAAAAAAGAGAGCATTAAAGATACAGCCCGCGTTCTTGCCGGTATGTATGAGGGAATTGAATACCGTGGATTTGGTCAGGAGATTGTAGAAGAACTGGCAAAATATTCGAAAGTTCCGGTATGGAACGGACTGACGAATGAGTATCATCCGACACAGATGCTTGCCGACATGCTGACGATCCAGGAAGAATTCGGCCATTTAAAAGGCATCAAACTCGTTTACATGGGCGACGCCCGCTACAATATGGGAAATTCCCTGATGATTGCATCTGCCAAGATGGGAATGGATTTTGTGGCCTGTGCACCGAAGAAATACTTCCCGAACGCAGAGCTTGTGGCTCAGTGTGAGGAGTATGCAAAGGAGAGCGGTGCAACCATCACCCTCACCGAGGACGTAAAAGAGGGAACAAAAGATGCCGATGTTATCTACACCGATGTCTGGGTATCTATGGGTGAGCCGGACAGCGTATGGGAGGAGAGAATCCACGATCTGACTCCGTACCGTGTCACAAAAGAAGCAATGGCAAATGCAAAAGATACCGCCGTATTCCTGCACTGCCTGCCGTCCTTCCACGATCTGAAAACAAAGATCGGAAAAGAGATCCACGACCGCTACGGCCTGAACGAGATGGAAGTAACCGATGAGGTGTTTGAATCTGCGCAGTCGAGAGTATTCGAAGAAGCAGAGAACCGTATGCATACGATCAAAGCAGTTATGGCAGCGACCCTCGGAGCATAAAGTTTTGGGTGGAAAAACCGGAATAGACTGTGTATAATAGAATAACGAAGAAACACGCACAGCAGCGCTGCGGAAAACTCTTCCGCAGCGCTGCTGTTGATTTTACGAAACGAAGAAAGCGTGCTTCTTATGTGAGAAAGCGACACGAGGAGTGTGAAGATACGATATGCTGGAAAATAAGAGAGCCGAGACGCTGCGTCTTCTGCGGGAATCCGGAAAAAATGTTTCCGGACAGGAGCTGTGTGAACATTTTGGGATTTCCCGCACCGCAGTATGGAAGATGATGAATCAGTTGAAAGAAGAAGGATACGAAATTGAGGCTGTTCAGAATAAGGGATACCGTCTGTTAAATGAGCCGGATCTCGTAACGAAGGATGAGCTGGAAAGCCGCACGCATACGAAATATGTCGGACAGACGGTTTATTACAGCCGCGAGGTGGATTCGACAAACACGTGGGCGAAGCGGCTGGCGGAAGAGGGTGCGCCGAACGGCACCCTGACAACAGCCGAGACGCAGACTGCCGGAAAAGGCCGCCGCGGCAGAGTCTGGAAATCACCGGAGGGAACCTCTGTTTCGATGTCGATTCTGCTGTACCCGGATCTTGAGCCGGCCAAAGCACCGATGCTGACGATTGTAATGGGACTTGCCGTAGTGCAGGGTGTGCAAAAAGCGCTCGGTGTCGATACGAAAATCAAATGGCCGAACGACGCGGTGCTGAATGGGAAAAAGCTCTGTGGGATCCTGACAGAGATGAGTGCACAGATCGATTACATCAATTATGTTGTCATCGGAACCGGAATCAATGTCAATCAGATGGAATTCCCGGAAGAAATTGCGGAGATTGCGACCTCACTGGCGATAGAAATGGGTCATTCCGTCAACCGGGCGAAAGTGGTCGCAGCAGTGCTGGAGGCATTTGAGGAGGACTATGAAAAATTCCTGGAAGCAGGGGATCTCTCCGGGCTGAAGGAAGCATATGAGGCTGTGCTTGCAAACAAAGACCAGCCGGTGCGTGTACTCGATCCGAAGGAACCGTTCGAGGGCGTTGCACTTGGCATCACGCCGACCGGTGAGCTGCGCGTGCAAAAAGAGGACGGAACGATCACTGAGGTGCATTCCGGCGAGGTTTCGGTGCGAGGCTTATACAGCTACGTATAGAGAGACCGGAAAAGGAAGAGAAAGGAAAAATTATGTATTCAGATAATGAAAAAGTAGTGCTCTGCGGAGCAAGTGCATACGAACAGAAATATTATTTTAACCAGGATTTTGCATCCCTGCCACAGTCTGTGCAGGATGAGCTTCATGTCATGTGTGTTATGTTTACGGTGGAAATCGGCGGTATTTTTACCATGTGGTTCGACAGCGACGGAAGTCTGCAGTTTGAAACAGAGGCCGTAGACGCAGATGCGATGTACGACGAGATCGGCGGCGCGCTTCGGATTAAGCAGTATCAGGAAGAAAAAAAGGAGCTGCTGGAATCCCTGGAGCTGTATTACCGTGTCTTCTTCCTCGGTGAGGAGGTGCCGGAGGAGGCGCTGATGGAAGAGGACGGAGAGAAGCCGAATGGAAAATAAGAAACGTACACTGCAAAAGATGCCGCCACTGAAAATCGGAAACGTGGAGATGCCAAACTCACTCGTGCTTGCACCGATGGCGGGGGTGACGGATCTGCCGTTTCGTGTTCTGTGTAAGGAGCAGGGCGCGGGCCTGATCTGTATGGAAATGGTGAGCGCGAAGGCAATTTTATATAAGAATAAAAATACCGAGGATCTGATGACGATCGATCCGGGTGAGCATCCGGTGTCCCTGCAGCTTTTCGGCAGTGATCCGGAGATTTTGGGGCAGATTGCCGCGCAGATCGAAGAAAGGCCGTTTGATATTCTGGATTTTAACATGGGCTGTCCGGTGCCAAAGGTTGTCAATAACGGCGAAGGCTCGGCACTTATGAAGGATCCGCATCTGGTGCGGGAAATCGTGACGGGCATGGTAAAGGCGGTGAAAAAGCCCGTAACCGTAAAGATCCGAAAGGGCTTTAACGAAGAATCGGCGAATGCTGTGGAAATTGCGAAGATCCTCGAGGACTGCGGAGTGGCCGCAATTGCGGTTCATGGAAGAACGAGAGCGCAGTTTTATTCCGGAAAAGCAGACTGGGATATTATCCGCCGGGTAAAAGAGGCAGTATCGATTCCGGTTATCGGAAACGGCGATGTGACAGATGCGGCAAGTGCCGAGGCACTGGTGGAGCAGACCGGCTGTGACGGAATCATGATCGGACGCGGCGCGGAAGGAAATCCGTGGATTTTTAAACAGATTCTTCATTATATGGAAACAGGCGAAACGCTTGCAAGGCCGACCCAGCATGAGGTAAAAGAAATGATGCTCCGCCATGCACGGATGCAGGTGGAATACAAAGGCGGCGCGATCGGCATCCGCGAGATGCGCAAGCATGTTGCATGGTATACGGCAGGCTTTCCGCATTCGGCAAAGCTGCGCGCGGCGATCAATCAGGTGGAGAGCCTGCAGGCGCTGGAACAGATGCTGAATGAGTGGGAACGAGGATAAAAACAAGTCAAAAAGGTACCTATGATATGCCAATATTGATATATCAGGGGTGCTTTTTTTATGCTATACTGATAAACAGAGGTATTGGGACAAAAAATACAAAAGAGGGAGTGTAGTGTATGACTATGAAGGAACTTTTCGCACCGTCCGACATGACGGTGGGAAAGCCGTGGGAAAAGATTGTAGCTTTTACAATCCCTATGCTGATCGGCAACATTGCCCAGCAGCTCTACAACACGGTTGACAGTATTGTAATCGGAAAATATGTCGGGGACAACGCGCTTGCGGCAGTTGGAAGCGCCAGCCCGATCTTAAACCTGCTTCTGGTTCTGTTCGTCGGAATTTCCGTCGGCGCCGGCGTCATGGTGTCGCAGTATTTTGGGGCAAAACAAAGAAAAGAGCTTTCAATGACGATCGGAAACTGCGTCACGCTGACAGCAATTTCTTCCATCATTATTATGATTCTGGGAGCCGTCCTCTCAAGGCCGCTGCTGGAAATGCTGAAAACACCGGATTCTATCATCGACTGGTGTACCTCGTATCTGGTGATCCTGATGGTGGGTTGTGCCGGCAGTGCGTACTATAACATTCTATGTGGTATCCTTCGCGGACTCGGCGATTCGATTTCGGCGCTGATTTATCTGCTGGTGGCAACGGTCATCAACATTGTATTGGATATTGTATTCGTTTCCCAGTTCCACATGGGCGTTGCCGGAGTTGCATACGCGACCGTGATTGCGCAGGCAATTTCTGCAGTACTCTGCATGTGGCGTCTGATGCGTATGACCGACATTTTTGATTTCAGACCCAAATACCTGAAAATGAAAAAACAGTATTCGATGGAAATTATCCGCCTTGGCCTGCCGTCCGGTATTACCCAGGCGATCTTCTCCATGGCGATGGTTATCGTACAGTCGCTGACCAACAGCTTCGGTGAAATGGTTATCGCCGCGAATGTTATCATCATGCGTGTCGATGGCTTTGCAATGATGCCGAACTTTTCGTTTGGTACCGCGATGACAACGTATGCCGGTCAGAATGTCGGTGCACGCCGTATGGACCGCGTAGAGCAGGGCGCAAAACAGGGAACACTGATTGCAGTCGGAACCTCAACGACCATTACCCTTTTAATTGTTATTTTCGGCCATCATCTGATGGGAATCTTTACGAATACCACAGAGCTCGTAACATTAAGTGCCAATATGATGAAGATCCTTGCGGTCGGCTATATTGCCATGGCAGTAACACAGTCGCTTTCCGGCGTCATGCGTGGAGCAGGCGATACGATGACCCCGATGTGGATTTCGATGGTTGTTACCGTTGTCATCCGTGTGCCGCTGGCATACGGTCTGGCCTTTCTGACCAGAACGCCGGAGCTGCCAAACGGACGATATCAGGTACTCTGGATTTCCATGCTGGTAAGCTGGTGCATGGGTGCGCTTCTGACGCTGATTTTCTATAAAAAAGGAAATTGGAAAAAGAAAGCACTGACAGGAAGCTCATCCGAAAAATAAAGGAAAAATAAGAGAAAGATGCAGGAAGGATTTGTGAAAAAGAAAATCTTTCCTGCGTTTCTTTTTTTCTTGACATTCCGTGGGCAATCCTTTATACTACTTTAATTGTTAGGATAGGCGGAGTCTATCCTTATTTCAACCGGGAATACTGAAAATACAGCGCATTTCCGGAGAGTTTACAGAATAAAATCAGATATGACTGGATACAGAAACGATAGAAAGGGTGTATAAAATGGAACAGAAAAAAACGATTCTTACCTATGCCGGCCTGAAAAAACTGGAGGACGAGCTTCATGACCTCAAAGTAAACAAACGTAGAGAAATTGCCGGTAAAATCAAAGAAGCAAGAGAGCAGGGAGACCTTTCCGAGAACGCCGAGTACGATGCAGCAAAAGATGAGCAGCGTGACATCGAGGCAAGAATTGAAGAGATCGAAAAAATCCTGAAAAACGCAGAGGTTGTTGTTGAGGACGAAGTAGATTCCGATAAGATCAATATCGGATGTAAAGTAGACGTACTGGATCTGGAGTATGACGAGGAAATCGAGTTCCAGATCGTTGGCTCCACCGAAGCAAACAGCCTGGAAGGAAAAATTTCCAACGAGTCTCCGGTAGGAAAAGCTCTGATCGGCGCGCACAAGGATGATATTGTCGATGTAGAAACACCGGCCGGAATTATGCAGTACAAAGTACTTTCTATCCAGAGAAATATCTAATAAAATACAAAGAAAAGGGAGTGAAGAGATTGGCACAGCAGACACAGGAACAGGACATTAACCACTTACTGAAGGTTCGCCGCGAGAAACTTGCAGAGCTGCAGCAGAACGGAAGAGACCCGTTCCAGATTACAAAGTTCGATCAGACACATCATTCGCTTGAGGTGAAAGGTCTTTACGAGGCACATGAGACTGAGCTGTTAAAAGACCGCCAGGAGCCGAACGTAGAGGGAATGGATGAGGAGCAGGCGAAAGAAGCTCTTAAAAAGGATTACGAAGAGAGAAGAAATATCATGGACGCAAGCCCGATCCATGTGGCAATTGCAGGACGTATGATGTTTAAGAGAGTCATGGGCAAGGCATCTTTCTGCAACATTCAGGATTTACAGGGAAGCATCCAGGTATACGTTGCAAGAGATGCGATCGGAACAGAGTCTTACGCTGATTTTAAAAAATCGGATATCGGTGATATCTTCGGAGTGGAAGGATTTGCTTTCAGAACAAGAACAGGTGAGATTTCTATCCATGCAGAGAAAGTGACACTCCTCTCCAAGAGCTTACAGATCCTCCCGGAGAAGTTCCACGGTCTGACAGATGTAGATACCCGTTACCGTCAGAGATATGTAGACCTGATCATGAATGCAGAGTCTAAAGATACCTTTATCAAGCGTTCCAAGATTCTCAGTGCGATCCGCAAGTACTTAAGCGGAGAAGGATTCATGGAAGTTGAGACTCCAATGCTTGTACAGAACGCAGGTGGAGCAGCAGCAAGACCGTTCGAGACACATTTCAATGCCCTGAACGAAGATCTGAAGCTTCGTATTTCCCTGGAGCTGTACCTGAAGAGACTGATCGTCGGAGGACTCGAGAAGGTATATGAGATCGGACGTGTATTCCGTAATGAGGGTCTTGATACAAGACATAACCCGGAGTTCACTCTGATGGAGCTTTACCAGGCATTTACAGATTACCACGGCATGATGGATCTGACAGAGAACCTGTATCGTTTTGTCGCACAGGAAGTACTCGGAACGACACAGATCGTATACAAAGGAATCCCGATGGATCTCGGTAAGCCGTTCGAGCGTATCACAATGGTTGACGCAGTGAAGAAATACGCAGGCGTTGACTGGAATGAAGTTGAGACTCTGGAGCAGGCAAGAGAACTTGCAAAAGAGCATCATATTGAGTTTGAAGAGAGACATAAAAAAGGTGATATCCTGAATCTCTTCTTTGAGGAGTTTGTAGAGGAGCATCTGCTTCAGCCGACGTTCGTTATGGACCACCCGGTTGAGATCTCGCCGCTGACGAAGAAAAAGCCAGAAAATCCGGAATATGTAGAGCGCTTCGAGTTCTTCATGAATGGTTGGGAGATGGCAAATGCTTATTCTGAGCTGAATGACCCGATCGACCAGAGAGAACGTTTTAAAGCCCAGGAAGAACTGCTTGCCCAGGGCGATGATGAAGCCAATACAACAGATGAAGACTTCATGAACGCATTGGAGATCGGTATGCCGCCGACCGGTGGTATTGGATTCGGCATTGACCGTATGTGTATGCTTCTGACAGGAGCGGAGGCAATCAGAGACGTGCTGCTCTTCCCGACAATGAAGTCACAGGGCGCTGCGAAGAACGAAGCAAACAACGCAACACAGGTAAAAACAGAAGAAAAACCAGCAGAAAAAATTGATTTTTCTAATGTGAAGATTGAACCGCTTTTTGAAGCAACAGTTGACTTTGATACTTTTAGCAAGTCAGATTTTCGTGCAGTAAAAATTGAAGCATGTGAGGCAGTTCCAAAAAGTAAAAAGTTATTGAAGTTCACTTTGAATGACGGAACAGACCGCAAACGCACGATTTTAAGCGGTATTCACGAATATTATGAACCGGAAACACTGGTCGGAAAAACAGCGATTGCTATTGTTAATTTACCACCAAGAAAGATGATGGGAATTGATTCTGAGGGTATGCTGATTTCAGCAGTACATGAGGAAGATGGTAGAGAGGGATTAAATCTACTGATGGTAGATGATAGAATTCCAGCAGGTGCAAAGTTGTATTAAAAATCTAATATAAGATTTAAAAATATGGGCTTTTTGGTATGGAGTACGACAAGAGTACGACAAATTGAACCTCCTTAATGGGCTAAAATAAATGATTTTAAATAGTCCAATAAAAATCAAAGCAATATTTTTGTACTATGAGGACACTTTTCTAAGAGAAATTTTAGAGAAGTGTCTTTTTTGTTATGGTCAAGAATTTCAAAATGGAGGGAAAAACATGAATAACACAGCGTTAAGAGCAGAGAAAGAAATCACAAACACAATTATCTTCAGAAACGAGAAACACAAAGACTTTTATCAAACCTATATGAAAAAATGCCGCCGTCAAGATGTGTATCACAAAGCCCTGATTTATTGTCTTGGGATCAGTGAAGATACAAGAGTCAATATAGATCGTATTTACGATTTGAGAACAGGATATGTAAAAACAGAATGCCTTCAAGAAGGGTGGCAGACCAGTGGCAGCGTAAGGATTGTCCGTATGGCTTTTAATTTATACTGTAACGGGACGCCAAGCGTATATGACTATGAAAGTGAAGATGGAAAATTACAGGAGTATGCAGGATATACACCGGAGGAATTATTTTGCTGTGGGTATGCGAGATACTTTTGGGAGGCAATCAAAATTCGTTATCCGGAATATTGCTTTTAGAGGAGAAGAAGCATGTTAAAAGTCAGAGTTCAGGGAACAAAATCAGATATTCGATGGTTTCGGGAAAAGTTGGAGCAGCACCCTCAGATAGCGGTGCTGCAGGTATCTGACCTGTTTTCCAATAAAGGAACTACAAAATATTTTCGTATGTATGCAGAGATAGAAGAAAAGAAAGGCGGAAGATAAGTATGTGTAAAGTAATCGCAATCGCAAATCAAAAAGGTGGAGTCGGAAAGACAACAACTTGTGTCAGTTTAGGAATTGGGTTGGCAAGAGAAGGAAAAAGAGTTCTTTTAATAGAAGCCGACGCACAGGGAAGTATGGCTGCAAGTTTAGGGATACAGGAGCCGGACGAGTTGGAAGTTACCTTAGTAACAATCATGGAAAAAGTAATCAATGATGAAGATGTTGAACCAAATGAGGGGATTATCTGGCATGATGAAGGCATTGCCTTTATTCCGGCAAATATTGAACTGGCAGGATTAGAAACTGCGCTGGTGAATGTGATGAGCAGAGAAATGATATTAAAACAATATCTTGATACGGTAAAGGCAGAGTATGACTACATTCTGATTGATTGTATGCCGTCACTGGGAATGATTACAATCAATGCGCTGGTAGCGTCGGATTATGTGCTGATCCCGGTAGAAGCAGCGTATCTTCCGGTAAAAGGACTTCAGCAGTTGATTAAAACGATTGGGAGAGTACACAGAAAATTAAACCCTCAGCTTTCTATCATGGGAATTTTATTTACAAAGGTTGACCGAAGGACAAATTTTGCAAGAGATATAGCCGAACAAATCCGGCAGGTATACGGAACAAGAGTACATATTTTTAAGAATTGTATTCCGCTGTCTGTTCGGGCTGCAGAAACAACAGCAGAAGGAAAGAGTATTTATCTGCATGATCCGAAAGGGATAGTAGCAAAAGGATATGTTTGTCTGACAGAGGAGGTGCTTGCACATGAGGAGTAAGAGCGCAGAAAAAGTAAAACTTTCTTCTTTTGATGATTTGTTTGGTAAGGAAGAACCAGTAAGTGGTGAAGTAGTTACTTCCGTTCCGATTGATTTACTGCACCCATTTAAAAATCACCCGTTCCATGTGCTGGACGATGAAAAGATGGAAGAAACCGTAGAGAGCGTCAAGCAATATGGGATTTTGATGCCGGGGATCGTCCGTCCTTATCCAGATGGCGGATATGAGGTAGTAGCAGGACATCGCAGGTGGAGAGCCTGTGAACTTGCCGGGTTAGAGGAAATGCCTGTCATTATCCGGGATATAGATGATGATACTGCGACGGTGATTATGGTGGATACCAATATCCAAAGAGAGGATATTCTGCCAAGTGAAAAAGCATTCGCTTATAAAATGAAGTATGAGGCACTGAAACATCAGGGGAGTAAAGGGGAAAAATATACTGCTGAAATGGTGGGAGAAACCGCAGGTGACAGCGGAAGAACCGTTCAGAGGTATATTCGTTTGGCAAATTTGATCAGTGGATTATTAGACTTTGTTGATGTGAAGAAAGTTCCTATGATTGTAGGAGAGAAACTGTCTTATCTTACAAGGGAAGAACAGGAGCTTGTTTTGGAGGCAATGAGAAATTGTGAAATTATTCCAACAGCGGCACAGGCAGAAGCAATCAAGATTTTTAGTGAAGAGAAAAAACTGGACGGAAATGCCATATATGGATTGCTATTAAAAAAGAAAAATAGTGGGAATGGAGTAACGATTTCAACGAAGAAAATCAGCAGTTACTTTCCACCTGCGTATACAAAACAAGAGATAGAGAATGTAATTTATACCTTGCTAGAACAATGGAAAAATGGCAGAGAGGAGGAATTGGAACATGGAGAAGATACAATTTGATTATTATAGGGGAATGGAGGCAGAGCAGTACAGTTTTTACCGTGTTCCTAAAATTCTGTTCACTGCAGAATGCTTTAAAGAACTTTCTTGTGAGGCAAAAATACTCTACGGTCTATTATTAGACCGTATGAGCCTCAGTATGAAAAATCATTGGCTGGACGAAGAAGAACGGGTATATATTATTTTTACCGTAGAAGAAATTGCAGAGTTATTAAACTGCGGAACGCAAAAAGCGGTAAAACTGCTGAAAGAACTGGACAGTGAAAAAGGGATTGGATTGATTGAAAAAAAGCGGTTGGGACTTGGCAGACCAAATGTAATTTATGTAAAGAATTTCTTGGTTCAGAAAAATGATGAAGAAAATAGTGATACATCAGATTTACAGAATTGTGAAAATCACAATTCAGGAGTTGTGAAAACCACAATTCAAGAGTTTCCAAAATCACAATTCAAGAATGATGAAAATCACAATTCAGAAGATGCGGAACCCATAGACATAGAAACAGAACGGTTGGAAAAGGAGCCGTATTTGAGTGGTGGGAAGGAAATTTTAGAAAATATGGAGATAAAAATGCAGGAAAATGAGGGGATTGGGGAAGAAAACTTCCAGAATTGTGAAAATCACAATTCAAGAGTTGTGAAAACCACAATTCAGGAATATCCAAAATCACAATTCAAGAATGATGAAAATCACAATTCAGGAGTTGTGAAAACCACAATTCAAGAATGTCCAAAATCACAATCTAATAATACTGATATTAACAAGACAGAGAATAATGAAACAGAGAGTAGTAGTATCCTATCAAATCTTATCTGTCCGGAAAAAGAAAAAACGATAGATGAGATTGAGCAGAGGAATACATACCGGGAAATAATTCGGGAAAACATTTCGTATGAGTGTTTCCAGAATGATACTCCACATGCAAGAGAAGAAGTTGATGAGTTGGTGGAATTGATGGTAGAAGTTATGGTAATGCCGGATCAGGGAAAAATCCGGATTGCCGGAGAAGATAAATTAGTATCACTGGTAAAAAGCCAGTTTATGAAATTGACACATGCCCATATTGAGTATGTCTGTCTTTGCCTGAATAAAAATACAACGAAAGTTGGGAACATTAAGTCCTATCTTTTAACAGCACTTTATAATTCCGTTTTGACAATCAATCATTACTATCAGGCAGAAGTAAACCATGATTTATACGGAGGAGGATGGGGAAAATGAGACAGGAAATTTTTTGTCGTATGATTTTTGTGACAGAGGTGTTATTGTGGACAGTGATTTTTTATCCATTTTGTGTAGAAGGAGGGAACTGTGATTATTTAAAGTTATGGATACTGGTAGGGATTCCTTTTGGAATCCGTAAGATGCAGATATGGATTGTTCCACGAAATAGAGATGTGGGAAGCACGATTGCCATGTTGGTGTTTCAAATGCTGATTGGAGGCATAATAGGGGGAGTTGTATTAGTGTGGAAACTTTTTTTATTGTTTGTTTTTATGGTATTACAACTTTATAAAGCAATAAAAAAATTGATAAAGTAGAAGATGATAAGCGTTGAGCATGTTTGGCAGCCTGAAAATGGCTGCCTTTTTGCGTTTTGGAACTTTACGACATCATGGCGCAAGGTGAGATTTTGGAGAAGAAAGGAGGGACTATTTTGGGGAACCGGGCAGTATCACAGGAGTTAATCATCTTGGGAAATCGTATTCGGGAGTATCGGAAGGAAAGGGGATTTTCACAGGAAATTCTTGCTGAGAAATCCGGTGTCAGTACCAATACAATCAGCCGTATCGAAGGGGGACAGATGGCAATGTCAGTGGGAATTTTGCAAAAAATTGTAAAAGCTCTTGGGGTAGATGCAAATACGCTGCTTGGAGTAAGCACAGAGGTAAATGAAACAAAGATATGGGTATCTGCATTTTCCAGCAGAGTACAGGAATTGAAGGAAAATGAGCAGGAGATTTTAAAGCATACCATGAATGCCTTAATCGAAAGTATGGAGAAAAACCGTTTAAAAATTTCTACGGATAAGAGTAGTCGGGTTCTACACACCCGTTGAGGAAAATAGTAAGCGAAACTGTTACACTAAGCGTAAGAAATCCAGTAAGTGAGAAACAGAGGGTTATGGAAGGTTCCAGTCCCGTTAAAAAAAACGGGTATGTCTGGGGCTGTTTTCTATTGCCTTAACACACATTCAATCTGGTATTTCTGGCTGCCCGTTGAAAGGTGGTCAGATATGCTTACATTAGCAGAATTAAAACATTTCATGCCGGTTCCAGTTCTGGAAGAAAATTACCCAACTGCAAAGTATTTAAAAACACATGGCACAATATTGATGTCAAAAAGAATTGCTACGAATGCAACAATCTCAGTTTATCAAAATGGGTATGCCCTTTATGAAATAGCTGGTCTTGCAACGGTATTTCCTGTTTGTACTTGTCAGGATTATAGCTATGAGATGGAAGAAAATGAAATTTCAGAGCAATGGTTTGAAAAAGAGGCTTGGTATCTTCGTTTGATTTTAGAAGGAGAGGATCGTATCAATCGAAATCTAGAAGCAAGGCAACAAAGAAAGAGTATTTCTTATAGTGCAGTTTCAGAAGAATGGGGAGTTTTAAGTTCTTTAGAAACAACTGTTTTGGAAACAACGATAAGGAAAGAAACGATGCGGGAATTACTTGGACTACTGACAGATCGGCAGAAAGAAGTGATTGTACAATATTTTTGGGAACAGAAATCTCAAAGTGAAATTGCAGAAAAACTCGGTGTTTCTCATGCTGCCGTATCGAAAATTCTGACAAGAGCAGTCACCCGGCTTCGTAAAAAATGTATGGAATGGGAAGAGGCTGTATAAGGGGAGGAAAAACTGAATGCGAGGGAAAAAGCCAAAAGAGAGAAAAAGCTATGTATTGAGAATGCCAGACGGTTCGTTGATTGAAGTAACTAGAGAAGTATACTTAGAATGGTATCAGTCCAGACGAAAAGAAAGATACCAGATGGAAAGGCAAAAGAAACAAGGGGTGTGTAGTTTAGAGGCACTGAATGGATATGGAGATTTGGAAGAAGAAAAATATAGTACAGAGGAAACGGTGCTTTGTAAGTTGTATGAAGCAAAAGTACGGGAAGGAATAGCTCAGTTGGCAAAGGAAGATGCCCGTTTGATTTATTTGCTATTTTTTGAAGAGGTGACGATCAGAGATGCGGCTCAAATTATGGGGTGTAGCCGGAAGACTATTTATAATCGGAGAAAACGTATTTTGTCAGAATTGCGTTCTATTCTGCATGATTTAGGAATTGTAGGCGGTGCTTTTTAAAAAAATATGATTATTCTCTTTCATAGACCTGAATTATAGACTATAATAAAATAAAAATTTTAAATTTGTACAGGAGAGAAATATGTCATTGATTGAAGTTTTATTATCGTCGGCAGTCATAGTTGCAGTAATACAATATTTTCAGGGTGAAAAGAATAATAAATTGCAATATATTACGGAAGAACGAGCAAAATGGAGAAAAGAAATAAAAGAGATAATTTCAGAAATAAGGATAGCAGACTTTCAAACAATAGAAAAGTGTTTGACGGATTTGGGAAAAAACTTAAATGCGTATGGTTATTGTCCAGATGGTAGGTATGAAAATGACAAGCTTGATTTTTTGAAAGATGAACATATATGGAGAGAAATGGACATAATTCAAAATGCAGTAAATGAACATAATATGCCTAATTTCGAAAAGTCAAAAAAGAATTTAATACACTATTTGTTTTTATTATTAAAGTTTGACTGGGAACGATCTAAGCAAGAGATAAAAGGTGAAAAAGCAATTCCAATTTCTATTGTTTCATTTGGAATGGGAGTAATAGTTTGTGTATTTTCTAGATTCCCTTTAAAGAGTATTCAAGAAAATCTAATCAATATTTTCATTTTTATAATAGCGTTTTCATTGCCTTATATATTGTTATGGGTAATATACGGAATAGAAAGAATGCAAATTTTGAATGCAAAAGATTGGTATTCAAAGATGGACAAAGTGACTCTAAGTTTTATTTTAGTTGGTGTGGAACTAGGAGCTATACTGATTTTAGCATGGAAGTGGAAAAATTTTGAAATGATATTTTTGTTTGTGGCAATCGCTGTTTTACTTGTTCCATATTTAATTATATCAAATCAAGAAATGTATCGAAAATATGATGTAAGTGTGCGAAAAATTTTAGAAAGAAGAAATTAGAAACAATAAACCTGCAGGTTATTTTAAAGAAAAACTTGCAGGTTTATTTAGTTAAAATTTTAATGCTTTAAAGAACAGAGCCTCTTGTAAATGCTTATCACTATAATCAATCATATCAAATTTCTAATCTTTATTCTTCTGAATGGTTAAAAAATCCCTTTTCTAATATGCGATTAGTGAAGGGGCAACACAAATCTTAAAAAAATCCCTTTTTTGTACCTTGAAAATTGAATTGCCTGTCCAAAGTGATACCTGATATTGAGTGGGCATTCTGCCTGCCTTATCAGAGAAAACGCTACGAAAGGAAATTCGGAGTAGGAACGGATTTGGAAAGAAAACAGGCAGGACTTAGAGAAGGGAGTGAGCTGGAAAAAAGAAATAAAAGATATAGTATCAGTAAAATATAGAAAAGAGGCAGAGAAAAGTATGAAAAAAACAGTAAAAAGAATTTTCTCAGGTGTACTTTCGGCACTTACAATCTTAACCTCTGTTGTGCAGCCGATGACAGCGTATGCAGGAGAAACAAATCCAAAATCTTATGAAATGGAATATCCTGCGCTGGAACAGGTAAAAACGCAGCTTCAGGAAGATGAGATTGTAACTGTGCAGGATTATGATGTGGAAAAAGGCAGTGACTTTGATATAAAGACAGATTTTTCCGGCATGAAGTTTCATTCTGATAAAGTCAAAGTGACACTTTATGAAGCGAAGAATCAGAAGGGACAGGAGTTTCATACAGACCATGCGGACACTTATCAGGCAGTATATTTTGTAGAGCCGGTTCGGGAGGCACCGAGTTATCATGTGATTAGAAATATTACAGTTACCGAGTGTAAAGAAAAAGAAAATCCGTCACCGTCAAAAGAGCATGGAAAACAGGAGAAAAATTCAGAAGAGGAAGAAGAAGCATCGCAAAAAGAGGAACAGATTTTAACAGAAGATGAATTTTCACAGGCACTTGAGGAAAGCAAGAAACAGGATACTTATGATGAAGAATCCGGGTTAGGTCTTTACGATGTGATGGCACAGGCAGAGGAACAGGAGATTGATCTTTTTCAGATGAAAGAAGGAGAAAGGGTTACTTTTGTAGCAAATGCTTCCGATCAGGCAGTAAGGGCAACACAGACAGTTACAATCACAAAAGGTCCGTTATATCGTTATCAGGATTATGATTTGGGTACTTATGTGACAGAGCCTTATTTTATTTCTTATGGAAATGTCCATGCCACCGCTTATTGTATCCAGCCGTCTTTACCGGGACCGGGAACAGGTACTTATACAATTACAAAAATTGAGGATAATGAGGCACTTGCAAAGGTCTGCTATTATGGGACAGAAGCGGCAGGAAAAGAAAGTTATTTTGCAAAACATCATAGTGATTTTTCAGAAGGAAAGCGGTTTATCCTTACGCATATAGCGGCAGCGTATGCCTATGGAAGTGCAGATGCCTTTTATGGAGCAAATGAAACAGCAAAATCTTTGGCAATGGAAATCTACAATTATTGTGTAGGAAAGCCGGAAATTCCAGAGGTTTCCATGTCTTTTTCTAACAATCATGTGAAGGCATTTCAGGAAGGGCAGGAACAGCGGACAGAGGATATTACATTTACTGCAGATTCTTTGCAGTCCATTACCATGCAGCTTCCAAAAGGAGTTGTATTTCATAACCTTACAACTGGAAAAAACAGCGCTGCCGGAGCAAAGGTAACACTTTCGGGTGGAACGAAGTTTTATTTAAGTGCGCCGCTTACACAGACAGAGGATGTGGAAGGTTCTTGGACAGCAACCATGCAGGGAAGTATTACAAAGGATTACTCTGCATATAAACTGACAACAAATGACAGTGTGCAGGATTTGGCATTTGTATTTGGAGAAGGAGTGGAACAGGAACAGTACGTTGAATTTTCTGTAGAGTGGCTGAAAAATGCGAAAATAGAACTTGTTAAAAAAGATCAGGGCAGTCAGAAGAAAATGGAAGGAGCGGTATATGGTGTATATCGTGATGAAGATTGCACAGATTTGATTGTAGAAATGCCTGCAACGGATAAAAAAGGTGCTTCCAGCGTTACCATAGAAAAGACACAGGATACCGTTTACTTAAAAGAAATCTCCGCACCACAGGGATATGTGCTGGATACAAAATCCTATGGTGTGAAATTGGAAGTAGGAAAGACGGTACAGATAGAAGTTACGGATCGGGAGCAGCTTGCTTCTTTAACCGTTTATAAAGAAGGAGAAGTTTTGACAGGCGCAGAGGTTACGGAAGAAGGGGTGACCTTTTCTTATACAAAAGAGAAACAAGAAGGTGCTGTGTATGATGTTTATGCAGAAAAAGAGATTGTCCGGGCAGATGGAACAGTTGCTTATAAAAAAGGTGCTGTGGTGAAAAAAGGACTAAAAACAGGAGAAGATGGAAGTGTTACACTTTCAGAACTTCCTCTTGGTACTTATAAAGTAGTGGAAGTAAAAGCACCTGAAAATTTTGTATGCAAGGGAGAAGCCCAGACAGTTACCTTGTCCTATGCAGGACAGAATGAAGAAGTTGTTTTTGAAACCGTAACATTTGTAAATGACAGGCAGAAAGCAAGTGTGTCCGTAAGAAAAGAGGATAAGGACACGGAAAACCCACTGGCAGGTGGTATTTACGGATTATATACGGCAGAAGACGTCTATGGAAAGTCTGGAAAACTGCTGGTAGAAAAAGATACTTTGATTGAAAAAGTTACAACGGGAGAAAATGGAACAGCCAGTTATCAGGCAGACCTCCCCATTGGATATACTTACTATATCAAAGAATTGCAGGCACCTGCTCAGTATGTAAAAAATGAAACCGAGAAGTTTTCTTTTCATTTTCAGTATGTAGAGGGAGAAGAACAATGTTCCTTTTCTCATACGTTTCAAAATGAGAGGGTAAAGGCAGAAATTGTTTTGGAAAAAGAAGATGCTGAAACTGGAAAAACACCACAGGGAGATGCGTCTTTAAAAGGGGCTGTATATGGACTGTATGCCCGTGAAAATATCGTGCATCCAGATGGGAAAACCGGAGTTTTGTATCAAAAGGACGAACAGGTAGCGACTTTAAAAACCGATGATACAGGCAAAGCAGAAGTAAAGGACTTGTATTTAGGAAATTATTATATCAAAGAGATTACTCCTCCGGCGGGTTATCTGTTAGATGAAACGGAGCATGATGTGGTATGCGATGCTGAAGGTGATACCGTTGCTATTGTGAAGAGAAGTTGCAATGTAAAGGAACAAGTAAAGAAACAGCCATTTCAGTTAATTAAAGCCGGAAACAATGGAAACACAGATGCAGAACTCTTAAAAGGAGCAGGTTTTCAGGCATATTTGGAATCTTCTTTAAAGAAAAAAGAAAATGGAAGCTATGATTTTGCTTCTGCAACTCCCGTAGTAATTGGCGAAAATGGAGCAACAGAATTATTTACAGATGAAAGAGGGTATGCTTGCAGTATTCCGCTTCCGTATGGAACGTATGTGGTCAGGGAAACAACAACACCGCCAAATTATAAACCCGTAAAAGATTTTATTGTCCGAATTACGGAGCATAAGCCGGATACACCACAGATATGGAGAGTTCTTCTGGATAAAGAGTTTGAGGCAAAGTTAAAAATCGTAAAAAAGGACGATGAAAGTAAAAAGCCTGTACTGAAAAAGGGGACAGAGTTTAAGGTATATGATTTGGACAGAAAAAAATATGTGGAACAGGTTACCACTTATCCCACAACGGTAGTGCATAAGTCTTACTTTACAGATGAAACCGGGTATTTAATTCTTCCGCAGAATTTGGACGCAGGACATTACCGTATTGAGGAAGTCACAGCACCAGATGGCTATACTCTGAATGAAAATTATTATGAGGTTTCCGTAGCTTCTGATACAGCATATCAGATGGACAGTATTTCAGGAGATGTCATTATTGAAGTGGTATATGAAAATCACCCAGTAAAAGGCGAATTGCAGATTGTAAAAAAGGGAGAAATCTTAGAAGATTTTGATAAAGACTTTTCTTATCAGGAAATCAATCTTTCCGGTGCAGTCTTTGATTTGTATGCGGCAGAGGATATTTATACTGCAGATGCTCAGAAGGACGAGCAGGGAAACCGTATATTGGAGTACGCAGAGGGGACGAAAGTTGCTACCCTGACAACAGATCAAGAAGGAAAAGCAAGTGTGTCAGATTTACCACTTGGAACGTATGAGCTGGTAGAGATCACAGCACCCGAAGGATTTGTGAAAAATCCAGAGCCGCAGAAAGTGACATTCAAATATGAAGATCAGAATACTCCTGTAATTGAGCAGGAAGTCCTGTTAAAAAATGAACGTCAGAAAGCAAAAATTTCCGTAGTAAAGCGAGATGCAGAAACAAAAAAAGAAATAAAAGGTGCAGTCTTTGGATTGTATGCGAAAGAAGATATTCAGGTGGGAAATCAGATTTTAGTAAAAGCGGATACATTGATTGGAAAAGCCGAAACAGGGGAAGATGGAAAGGCAACATTTTCTTTTGATCTGCCATTTGGAAAATATTATGTGAAGGAACTGGAAGCGCCAGAGGGCTATGTATCTTCGGAGCAAGTGCTGGATGTTGAATTTTCCTATCAGGGACAGGAAATTGATGTGGTAGAACTTACATCAGAATTTTTAAATCAGCCGACAAAAGTTTCCATTACTAAAGTTGATACTGCAACAGGAGTTGAGCTTTCCGGGGCAACCCTTGTGGTGCTTGATAAAAACGGGGAAATTGTAGACAGTTGGAAATCGGTCAAAGGAGAAGCGCATGTCATTCGTGGACTAAAAGTTGGAGAAACGTATACTTTAAGAGAGGAAACTGCCCCGTATGGTTATCTGAGGGAAGAGGAAGTTTCCTTTACTGTGAAAGACACGGAGGAAATTCAGAAAGTGGAAATGAAAGATGATGTGCCGACGGGAAGTATTCTGATTAACAAAAAAGGTGAATTTTTAGAAAAGGTATCAGTCTTTGAGCAGATTGGAGGCTGGATTTCCCATGTATTTGAATACCTGTCAGGCTCATTGAAAGAAGTTACTTTTGCAGTGTATGCGAGGGAAGATATTCCGGCGGCAGATGGGGAAAGCAAGGATTATTATAAAAAAGATGAATTGGTAGCGGAGATTACCACAGATCACACAGGTGTTGCAAGAATTTCCGGTTTGCCACTTGGAAAATACTATGTAAAGGAAAAGGAAACAGCACATGGATTTGTACTGGATCAAGAAGCCAGAGAAATTGACCTGTTGTACCGTGATCAGGAAACAGCAGAAATTACATATTCCACAGACTGGCAGAATAAACGCCAGAAAGCAGAAGTGACTGTGCGGAAGAAAGAAAAAGATGCAGACCGTATGCTTCAGGGTGCAGTATTTGCCCTCTGTGTCAAGGAAGACATAAAAAATGCACAGGGAAACGTAATCATGAAGGCAGATACCGTCATTGAGGAACAGGCAACAAATGCACAGGGAATGCTGCGTTTCGAGGTAGATTTACCAGTGGGATATACTTATTATATCAAAGAAACAGCTCCGGCACCGGGCTTTTCTATGACTGGAGAGAGAAAAGAATTTACTTTTGATCCGGAAAACAGTGAGGAAGCGTGTGTATCTTATGAATTTACTTTTGAGAATGTACCGACAGTGGTAGAATTTACGAAAACTTCTCTGACAGATGGAAAAGAGGTAGAAGGTGCAAAACTTCAGGTAAAAGATGAGCAGGGAAAGGTCATTGACGAATGGGTTTCTGCAAAAGAACCACATATTATCAGAGAATTGGTGGCAGGGCATACGTATGTGCTGGAAGAAACACTTCCGGCAGATGGTTATGTAACAGCAGAAAGTATCTCTTTTACTGTTGAAGATACAGGAGAAGTCCAGAAAGTGGAAATGAAAGATGATATTACGAAAGTCGAAATTTCTAAAACGGACATTTCAGGAAAAGAGCTTCCCGGCGCAAAATTAACGATTTTGGATCAGGAAGGAAATGAAGTAGAAAGCTGGACGTCTGGTGAGAAACCTCACTATATTGAGATGCTTCCAATCGGAAAGTATACGCTTCATGAAGTGTCTGCACCGGACGGGTATCTGGTAGCAGAAGATATTATTTTTGAAGTAAAAGATACAGGGGAAATCCAGAAGGTTGTGATGAAAGATGAGAGGAAGCCTTCTGAAAATGTGGAACAGCCACAGGAATCAAAACCGACAGGAAATGCCCCTAAAACAGGAGATACCAGCCATGTAGAATTGTGGGTGCTGTTATCTGCAATGGCAGTGTTACTGGCAGGTTCTTCTTATTACTGGATTAAGAAAAGGAAAAAATAACATGGGAGTTTCCCATAACTGGAAAGGCGGTCACGGAAAATCTGTGGCTGCCTCTTTTTAAAGGAGCAGAAAACATGGTAGGAAAAATAATTTTTGGAGTTGCTGTTATTTTGACATTTGGCTTATATTGTTGTGTCCGTGTAGGTGGTCAGGCGGATCGCCAGATGGAAGAAATGCTGCAAAAGAAAAGGAAGGATCAGGAAAATGGAGAAAGCGGATAAGAGAAAATACGCAGAGGACAAACCTTTGGTGTGTGAGGACTGCTATTTTTGGAGCAGACGAAAAAATGGCTGCACCAGAAAACAGTGCTATTATCTTCTCCCAAAACAGCCAGAGAAAGATACGAAAAAAGCAGGACAATGTGTGGGTTGCCCTTATGGAAAACATTCTCCTTGTATTGGATACTGTTTGCAGAAAATTTTACAGGACATGAGAAAGAAGAAATCAGGAAAGGAAGAAACAGCCTATGCAGGACGAAGTCAATGAGAAAGTTGTGTCCCTGTGTATTCGTGGAGGAAAAATTTCTGCACAGATTTTAAAAAGTGCATTATTAAAAACTTTGACAAAGCTGGAACAGCAGAAATCCCAGAGGAAGCAAAAGAAAGGGGTATCTAAGGAAGAAAAAAATTTGGCAGTTTATAAAGGAAAACAAAGCATGGAGAAACTCAAGGAGCAGAACTGTGAACTTTCCAACATTGAGATTACAGACGGAAATATTAAATCCTTTGAAAAGTATGCCAGAAAATATAATGTGGACTATTGCCTGAAAAAAGACCGTTCTTCCGAACCGCCCCGTTATTATGTGTTTTTTAAAGCCAGAGATGTAGATTCTATGACCGCAGCATTTAAGGAATATACAGGCTGGAGCATGAAGAAAAGTAAAAAAATATCGATACGGAAAAAACTTTCCAAAGTAAAAGAAAGGCAGGCACAGCAGCGAGAAAGGCAGAAAACAAAGAGGAAGGAGAGGGATACTGCACGATAAAAAAGAAAAAACAGAAAAGAGAAAATCCATTCCAAAAAGTATGGAAAAAACTGTGGCAGGATATAAGTGGAACACTGTCAGAAGTAGATAGAAAGAAGCTGTTTCTTACCAACCTGCCCTATGTGTTTGTATTTTATGCAGTGAATAAACTGGCATGGCTTTATCGGTATTGTCAGGGAAATTCCCTACTGGAACGATTGAGTGTTTTGGTGCTGCATATATCACTGGCATTTGAAAATATGTTGCCAAGTCCGGTATTTTCTGATATAGGAGTGGGACTTGCAGGTGCAGTTTTATTAAAAGGGATTGTCTATGTGAAAGGTAAGAATGCAAAGAAGTTCCGTCAGGGAGTGGAATATGGTTCAGCCCGTTGGGGGACAGCAAAGGATATTGCACCTTTTATGGATTCTGTATTTGAAAACAATATCATTCTTACGCAAACAGAAAGGCTTACCATGAACAGCCGCCCGAAAAAACCAAAGTATGCCAGAAACAAAAATGTCATGATTATTGGTGGCTCTGGTTCAGGTAAGACGAGATTTTATGTGAAACCCAATTTAATGCAGATGACACCAAATGTCAGTTATGTAGTGACTGATCCGAAAGGAAGTGCGAGACGTTCCAGTCTGAAAAGGACTGGCACATCTCAACTGAATCATTGTTTATTGTAATGAAATTAGTTCGAGTTGGAGAACTGAATGCGTGAATAGTCGAATGAAGGGGTAACGCCCTGAAAGGCTACTCTAATACTCCGGCTGGCATGGAAATGAGTAAACATTGAAATGTCAGAAGCCCGGTGAAGTCGGCAGAGAGATACCGTAACAATAGTAGTTGACGAAAGCTGTCCAGAGGTGGATGGTGTATCCTATATGCCGGGAGTCTATAAAATACCTATGGTTAGAATGGTGGATGTTACATAATCCACTGACGAACCCTCGAATGTACGGGTCTATATCGGGACTAAGTAGAAATGCTTAGTAACACAACTAGTGTTGCTACTGCGGGTGAGTAAGACTTCTGCCTTTATGAAAATCCGTGCAATGTTACAGGCATTGATGTGGTAGCAGGCTCAGAGATGGGAACCTACGGGTATATATGAACAGATAACGCATTCGGAACGTCGTAAGCTGACAGCGTGGAGATTTTACTGTCTATGAAACGTATCGAACGGGAAAGTCATTGCGAGATTAGCGATGATATAAGGGAGATAATGTCAGTGAAAGCGGTGGCATAGTACCGATGAAACCGTGATAACAAGCGGTGGAGGGATAGCCACTAGTCATACATTAGAGTAAATAAGTTACAAATGGTATGGGTTCGAGTAAGACTAAGAGATGTAATAACTCCCAGATAGGAGGTTACAGACCATACAAAAGAAAGCTAAGCTCCGGTACAACGAATATTACGATATGCAGAAAGCATTTGATGAGTTGTATCAGCAGAGCAAAAATGGTAACAACTTTTATAAGTTATTAGAAATTATCGGTTCAGAGCAGAATATTTGCCTGGCATACCGAAACCTAAAAACCAATAGCGGAAGTAAAACCGCTGGTACAGATGGTAAAACAATCGAGGATATCAAAGGTCTATCGGACAGGGAAGTAATTGAAACTGTCAGAAAACAATTAGCAGATTATCATCCGCAATCAGTCAGGAGGGTCTTTATTCCTAAGCCCGGAAGCGATAAAAAGCGTCCGTTAGGGATTCCATGTATCTGGGATAGATTGATACAACAGTGTATCTTACAGGTGTTAGAGCCGATTTGTGAACCTAAGTTTCATAATCACTCATATGGATTCCGGCAGAATAGAGATGCCCACCATGCGGTCAGCCGAGTTGTCAGCATGGTAAATATGTATAAACATTATTATTGTGTGGATGTGGACGTCAAGGGCTTCTTTGATAATGTAAACCACGGAAAGCTGCTAAAACAGATATGGACATTAGGTATACGAGATAAACGATTGCTATGTATCATTAGCAAAATATTAAAATCAGAAATTGAAGGAGAAGGAATACCGGACAAGGGTACACCGCAAGGTGGGCTGATTAGTCCGCTACTTTCGCTCATTGTGCTGAATGAACTTGATTGGTGGGTAAGTAGCCAGTGGGAGACTTTTACACCAAATGGAGTGAAGAAAGGCAACATGAAAGGAAGTAAGGGCTGGTTGAGTTATGCACGAAAATATACAAATCTAAAAGATGGGTATGTGGTGCGTTACGCTGATGATTTTAAAATTATGTGCAGAAGTTATACGGATGCACAAAGATATTATCATGCGACAATAGACTTTTTAAAGTCAAGATTAAAACTCGACATTAGTCCGGAGAAGTCCAAAGTTGTTAATCTCCGAAGGAACTCTTCTGATTTTCTGGGATTCAAAATTAAAGTCCTGCCAAAAGGCAAGACCAGATATGGATACATTGCTAAAACTGATATGAGCGATAAAGCCATCAAAAAGGTTACTGCTGAATTAAAGGCAAAAGTGATTAATATAAGGAAACACACAACTGTTGGTAGAATCAATGCCTATAACATGGCAGTGATAGGGATACAGAATTATTACTGTATTGCTACCAACATATATAACAATCTAACGGATGTTAATTACGCTCTCTTACCAACCTTTAGAACCAGATTATCATGTATTGGAAGTACAATTCCGTTTGCGGAAACGCCCTATGAATTTCAACAGAAAACTGTAGGAATCAAGAAAGAAACCAAAATTATAACAGTAGGCAAAATGCCACTACTGCCACTTACAGGAGTTCATCACAAACATCCTATAAATTTCTCACAAGATATTACCAGCTATACAGCAAAAGGAAGAGAAAAGATTCATAAATCTGTCCAATGTGTAGAAACACAGGAATTACGAAATGTGATGAAGTATAGGAATCCTAATGAAAGCATTGAATTTAATGATAATAGTATTTCTGCATACCTCGTGCAACAGGGGAACTGCTATGTCATGGGAAATAGGCTGAATGTACATCAAATGAAATGTATAAGGAAAATTCCAGTAGGTGAAGGTGGTACAGATAAGCATACTAATATCGCATTTATTTCAGAGAAAATATGGCGAGCTGTTATGACAGAGGATATTTCAGAAACTATCAGAATAATGAAGAAATTCAATATGGACGACAAGCAAAGACGGAGATTCAACCGATTGCGTGAAAATTATGGATTACTACCAATTAAGAAAAGATAACTTATAAACTTACTTGAGTATGATGGCACGCCGTATGATGCGAAAGTATCATGTACGGTGTAGAGCGGGGGAAAAGGTGGAGATTACTTCAAAGCCTTACCTATCGCTATCGATCCTGGTGGAATGTGGAAAGATGCTGCAAAAAGGGACACCAAAAATGAAAGATGGAAAGCCGGTACTGGATAAAAATGGGAAAGTAATCTACGAACCTTACAAGATTAAGGTTTTAAATACAATCAACTTTAAAAAGAGTATGCACTATAACCCGTTTCGCTATATACGCAGTGAAAAAGATATTTTGAAACTGGTCAATACGATCATTGCCAATACAAAAGGTGATGGGGAAAAATCAGGAGAAGATTTCTGGATAAAAGCGGAGCGATTGCTGTATTGTGCTTTAATTGGGTATATCTATTACGAAGCGCCGGAAGAAGAACAGAACTTTTCCACGCTTTTGGAGTTTATCAATGCTTCTGAGGCAAGGGAAGATGATGAAGAATTTAAAAATGCAGTTGATGAACTATTTGAGGAACTGGAAAAGGAAAAACCAGAACACTTTGCAGTCAGACAATACAAGAAATATAAACTGGCTGCCGGAAAGACTGCGAAATCTATTCTGATTTCCTGTGGGGCAAGGCTGGCACCGTTTGATATTGCAGAATTGCGGGAACTGACTTCTTATGATGAGCTGGAATTGGATATGCTGGGAGATCAGAGAACTGCAATGTTTGTTATTATTTCTGATACGGACGATACGTTTAATTTCCTTGTAGCAATCATGTATACGCAGCTTTTTAATTTGTTGTGTGACAGAGCAGATGATGTGCATGGAGGACGTTTACCTTACCATGTGAGATTGTTATTAGATGAGTTTGCCAATATCGGGCAAATTCCAAAATTTGATAAGCTGATAGCGACCATACGAAGCAGGGAAATTTCTGCTTCGATTATTTTGCAGTCCCAGAGCCAGTTAAAGACAATTTATAAAGACGCTGCAGAAACCATTTTAGGGAATTGCGATACGATGTTGTTTTTAGGAGGAAAAGAAGGAAGCACTTTAAAGGAAATATCAGAAACATTAGGAAAGGAAACCATAGATCTTTATAATACTTCTGATACCCGTGGACAAAGCCGATCCTATGGATTGAATTATCAGAAAACCGGAAAAGAGTTGATGAGTCGAGACGAATTGGCTGTCATGGACGGAGATAAATGTATTCTTCAGCTTCGTGGGGTGCGTCCTTTTTACAGTAATAAGTTTGATATTACGAAGCATAGCAGATACCGGGAATTATCAGATTATGATAAAAAGAATACTTTTGATGTGGAAGCCTATTTAAAACATCAATTTGAAATCCGAAAAAAAGAGGAGTTTGAATTGTTTGAAGTAGAGGGAAAACAGATGGATACAGAAACTTCGGAGCAGGTATAAGTACATTGCTTTTTTTTATTGGATAAAACTTTGCGACATGATGGCGTAAAGTAGGAAGGAGTGTTTATTGCAAATTTTTTAAAGAGGTGGAGGCTGTTCAAAAAGAGGAAACACAGCCACCACGATATAAGGGCAGAACCATAAGGGAATATGCCCGCAGCACAATCAAAATTTGAGAAAGGATAAAATGGATAAAAGGGAAAGGGCGGACTGTTGATGAAAATTCAGCAGTTTTTTATTTGTGCAAAAACAACTTTTATCTGTTTCAAGTGAATTATGGATTTTTTTAGCTCAGCGGTAGATATTTTACAGACGCTTGTGGTGGCAATCGGAGCTGGTCTGGCGGTATGGGGTGTAATCAACCTTTTAGAGGGATATGGAAATGATAATCCGGGTGCAAAATCACAGGGCATTAAACAGCTTATGGCTGGCGGAGGCGTCGTTTTGATTGGTACACAGCTTATTCCTCTTTTGAGTGGATTATTTTAAATAAACGAAAGGAGAACCGCCCATGTTCGATGGCATTTTTGAAGCAATCGAGGAGTGGATGAGGGGACTTCTGACGGGAATGGTGGAATCCAATCTGACCACAATGTTTACAGACGTTAATGAGAAAACAGGAGAGATTGCGGCTCAGGTTGGACAGACACCACAAGGCTGGAATGGAAGTATTTTTAGCCTGATACAGAATTTGTCCGATTCTGTCATTGTGCCGATTGCAGGCATGATTATCACATTTGTACTTTGTTATGAACTGATTTCCATGTTTACAGAAAAGAATAACATGAACGAGGTTGATACATGGATGTTCTTTAAATATTTTTTCAAAATGTGGGTAGCTGTGTATCTGGTCAGCCATACGTTTGACATTACGATGGCGGTTTTTGACGTAGGGCAACACATCGTCAATGCTGCAGGAGGTGTCATTGAGTCGGATACGGCAATCAATGTAGACACGATGCTGGAGCAAATGAAAACAGCAATGGAGTCTATGGAGATTGGGGAACTTGTGATATTAGCATTGGAAACCATGCTAGTCAGTTTATGTATGAAAATCATGTCTGTACTAATTACGGTAATTCTATATGGAAGAATGATAGAAATTTATCTTTATACCTCGGTTGCACCAATTCCGTTTTCCACGATGTCAAATCGGGAATGGGGACAGATTGGAAACAATTATTTCCGTGGGCTGTTTGCCCTTGGATTTCAGGGATTTTTTATGATGGTGTGTGTCGGTATTTATGCAGTGCTGATTGCGACCATTGAAATTTCAGATAACATGCACTCTGCATTGTTCGGAGTGGCAGCATATACTGTAATTTTGTGTTTTAGTCTGATGAAAACAGCAAATTTAAGCAAATCAATTTTTAACGCACATTAAAGGGGGATGAGAATGGGAAAATATCAAGTGATTTATGCAGATCCCCCGTGGGCATATCGGGTTTGGAGTAAAAAAGGGAACGGGCGATCAGCGGAAAGCCATTACCCAACCATGAGCATAGAAGAAATAGCAGATTTGCCAGTAAAAAAATTGGCAGATGAAAATTGTGCATTGTTTCTATGGGTTACATTTCCGCTTCTAAGAGAAATATGGAAGGTAATTGATGCGTGGGGATTTACCTATAAAAGTGTAGCATTTGTGTGGATCAAACAGAATAAAAGAGCAGATTCTTTGTTTTGGGGCATGGGGTACTGGACAAGAGCCAATGCAGAGATTTGTATTCTTGCAACAAAAGGAAGTCCAAAACGTTATTCCAAACGTGTGCATCAGGTTATTGTAAGCCATATTGAGGAACATAGTAAGAAACCAGAGGAGGCAAGAAGACGGATTGAGCAGTTAATGGGAGATGTACCACGTATTGAACTGTTTGCACGTAGAGAAACACCGGGATGGGACGTGTGGGGAAATGAAGTTGACTGTTCTTTGGGAACAGAAATATTACAGGAAAATAAAAGAAAGGAAACATCAGAGAAGAAGATGGGAGATTTGCTGAACCTGTGACAGCCATTTTCACTCTGGTCGGAAAAAAGATGGCATTTGTATCCGTACCAAAGGATTTGACAAAGGTAAAAAATAAAGTGGTCTTGAATTTGACAAAAAGGCAGCTTCTTTGCCTTTCGATTGCGGCGGCAATGGGATTACCGTTTTATTTTTTAACAAAAGACTGGATTGGGACGAGTAATGCAGCAACAGGTATGGTCATTCTTATGGTTCCAGCTTTTTTATTTGCAATGTATGAGAAAGATGGAATGCCACTGGAAAAGATTTTGTTCCATATTATTCAAGTGAAACTGCAACGTCCGGCAGTCCGAAAATACGAAATAGAAAATTTTTATGAGAAGGAGGAAAATTTGCAGACGGAGAGAAGGAAAAAAGGAGGGAAGCCTGATGGTAGACAGAATGGATAAGAGAAAACCTATAAAACTTACAAGAAGTGAGAAAAAAGCCATGAGGCGTACAGAAAAACTGGCAGTAAAATTAGAAAAAGAACAGGAAAGAGCAGATAAAATCCGCAGGAAAAAGGATGCAAAAAGAGCTGCCCGTGAGGAAAAGAGGAGAAAAAAAGGAAGCAGAAAAAGTGGATCGCAGAGAAAGGATAAGAAACCTACACCGAATAAGAGAACAGAAAAGAAGCATTCCTATTCAGAACAGAAATCTTCTACCGGAAATGTGAGATGTACCAATGTGAAAAGAAAACAGGAACGGAACATATCAGCACAGAACTCCATTCCATACAGAGAGATGGCAAAAGACGGAATTTGCAGGGTTCAGGAAAAGTATTATTCCAAAACAATCCGTTTTTATGATATTAACTACCAGCTTGCCCAGAATGAAGATAAGAATGCTATTTTTGAAAACTGGTGTGATTTCTTAAATTATTTTGACAGCACCATACATTTTCAGATTTCCTTTATCAATCATCACAGTAATATGAAAGAATTTGAATCCGTAATACAAATTCAGCCGCAGAATGATGCTTTTGATGATGTGCGTATGGAATATGCACAAATGTTAAGGGATCAGCTTGCAAAAGGGAACAATGGTCTGGTACGGACAAAGTATATTACTTTCGGAATTGAAGCAGAGAATATCCGGGAGGCAAAACCAAAACTGGAGCGTATAGAAGCCGATATTTTAAATAATTTTAAGGTTCTTGGTGTGTCTGCATATCCATTGAATGGAGAAGAGAGGCTGCAAATCCTCTATGAAACTTTTAATCCGGAAGAAAAGGTGCCATTTCAGTTTTCTTATGACAGGATATTACGTTCTGGCATGGGAACAAAGGATTTTGTAGCGCCTACCAGTTTTGTTTTTAAAGAAGGGAAAACCTTTCAGATGGGAAATACCATAGGTGCAGCGTCTTATCTTCAGATTTTAGCACCAGAGTTGACAGATAAAATGCTGGCAGAATTTTTGGATATGAACAGAAACCTGATTGTGAATCTTCATATCCAGTCCATAGATCAGATGAAAGCCATTAAATTGGTAAAAAATAAGGTGACAGATATTAACCGTATGAAAATTGAGGAACAGAAGAAGGCAGTACGTGCAGGTTATGACATGGACATCAGTGCGACTCGTTCCTGAGCAAAGCCTTCGTGGTTGAAGGACAAAATCAGGCACTAACAAAAGAA
>ENA-USYV01000120-USYV01000120.1-human-gut-metagenome-genome-assembly--contig:-NODE-120-length-86066-cov-11.149542_pt1 | contig 86066 bp, 74 predicted proteins | sample MGYA00250066_ERZ773514 | MGnify/ENA primary metagenome ERZ773514 (study PRJEB29103, sample SAMN06112049) | human gut metagenome | biome: human gut; feature: ankylosing spondylitis patient; material... | reverse complement strand
CCACGCCGATGATAGTGAGTTGTATTTCTTGCGAAAGTAGGTAGTCTCCGGGCTCTCCATAAAAGACAAACCTCTTGAACCTAACCGTTCAAGAGGTTTTGTTTTTTCGGTCAGATTTTTTCGCCTTCCTTTTATGGTTGATTTTGACGACAAATAATAAGTAGAAACCCTTAATGAAGGCGGATGAATAAAAAATATTCTTTCGAATTTATCTTTGTAAAAACAAATAGATAAAATTCATCCAAAAATCTATCATTTTTCACAGTAGGTGATAACCCTAATAATCTTTATAAAGTATCGACGCAAATTTGAATTTAGCGTATCTTCTTATCCGCAAATTTACAAACTTATACAAAGGAGATACGAATGGCTCAAGCCCCTGAGTTCAAATATGCACCGATGTTCCAAGTCGGGGAAGATACCACTGAGTATTATCACCTCACTTCCGAACATGTCTCTCTTGGTAATTTTGAAGGCAAAGAGATCTTGAAAGTAACGCCTGAAGCATTGACGATGCTTATCGAACGTGCTTTCACCGACGTAAACTTCATGCTTCGCCGTTCTCACAATGAATGCGTTGCTAAGATTCTGAAGGATCCGGAATCTTCCGATAATGACAAATACGTCGCATTAACCATGCTGCGCAATGCCGAAATCTCTGCCAAGGGCATTCTGCCGATTTGCCAGGATACCGGTACAGCAATCGTTCACGGTGAAAAGGGTCAAAGAGTTTGGACTGATTTCTCCGACGAAGAAGCGATCAGCCGCGGTGTATATAACACTTATACCAAGAACGCTCTCCGTTATTCTCAAAACGCTCCCTTAACTCTCTATAAAGAAGTTAATACTCGCTGCAATCTTCCTGCTCAAATCGATATCGAAGCTACAGAAGGCGAAGAATATCGCTTCCTTTGCGTTGTTAAAGGCGGCGGCTCTGCCAACAAGTCTTATCTCTTCCAGAAGACGAAAGCAATCCTGAACCCGAAAGCTTTAATCCCCTTCCTTTATGAACAAATTAAGGGCCTCGGAACAGCTGCCTGCCCGCCTTATCACATCGCTATTGTTATCGGCGGAACCTCTGCAGAAAAAACAATGCTGACAGTCAAGCTTGCTTCGACTAAGTATTATGACAATCTGCCGACCACCGGCGATGAAACCGGCCGTGCCTTCCGCGATGTTGAACTCGAGAATAAACTGCTTGAACTTGCCAATAACATTGGCTTGGGCGCTCAGTTCGGCGGTAAATATCTTGCTCATGACGTTCGCGTTATTCGTTTGCCGCGCCACGGCGCAAGCTGCCCGATCGGTATCGGTGTCAGCTGCTCTGCAGACAGAAACGTTAAGTGCAAGATTAACCGCGAAGGTCTGTGGATCGAAAAACTTGATGACAAACCCGCCGAACTGATTCCTGAAGAATTTAGAAATATGGAAGAAGGCGAAACGGTTAAGATCGACCTGAATCAGCCGATGGAAAAGATTCGTGCAGAGCTCTCTAAGCACCCGGTTTCTACACGCGTTTCTCTTACCGGCAAGATCATCGTTGCTCGTGACATTGCACACGCCAAGCTGCAGGAACGCCTTGACAAGGGTGAACCCCTCCCGCAGTACATCAAAGATCATCCTGTTCTCTATGCAGGCCCTGCCAAGACACCGGAAGGCTATGCTTGCGGCTCTATGGGTCCGACAACTGCCAACCGTATGGATCCGTATGCTGATCCGTTTATGGCTGCCGGCGGCTCTTTCGTTATGATTGCTAAAGGCAACCGTACGGATGTTGTTACGGAAGCCTGCAAGAAACACGGCGGTTTCTACCTCGGAACCATCGGCGGTGTTGCTGCCGACCTTTCCGCTGAATCTATCCGCAGCATCAAGTGCATTGAGTACCCTGAGCTCGGTATGGAAGCTGTCTATGAAATCGATGTCGTCGACTTCCCGGCATTTATCTTGGTTGATGACAAGGGCAATGACTTCTTCAAGCAGCTCAAACCTCGTTTCCCTGTGAATCTTGAAGCCTAAGAACTTCCAGTTCTAATTTTGGAAAACCCGGTGTTACGCATCGGGTTTTCTTTTCTCAGGCGAAAATCAAATTAAACTATTGTGCTGGAAGAAAACGGTCTTTTCCTCTAACCACCGAGAAGGGCCGACCTTAAAGATTAATAACTATATAGTGGATCGCTTCCGGCGATCCGGAGTCCCAGGATGAATTCGGTTTTCCTAGTTGTTATTGCAGCGATGATACTCATCGTTGTTCTTCTTCGTTTCAAAGTTCTTATCGGACCGGCAATTCTAAGCGGCGGTATGCTGATCTGGATTTTTGAATCGAGATCCTTCGAAAAACTTTGGGTTGCCTTTACAGAAACTTTGACAATGCAGCGAACTTGGGATTTGCTGCTTTGTTTGTATTTTGTAATGTGTCTCGAAGTGGAACTTCGCAAGAGCGGATCCCTTCACGGGATGGTTGTAACGCTGCGGAATATCTTTTCCAGCAACAAGGTTACGCTCGCCTTCATGCCGGCATTTTTAGGACTTCTTCCGTCCCTGGGAGGCGCTCGCTTCTCTGCGCCGATTGTGCAGGAAGCCAGTGAAGGTATTGCTGTAGATGATGAAGAAAAAAGCGCGATCAATCTTTGGTTCCGTCACATTTTTGAGTTTTCCAATCCCTTGATGCCCGGTGTAATTCTTGCCTGCGGTATTGCGAATGTGACAATCGGCGATTTGATTGACCAGGTCGGCTGGGTCACGATCCTTTGTTTTATTTTGGGCTGGATCTTCTTAATTATTCCATTGAAGATTACAGACCCGGAAAAAGCGACCAATACTCAGCATGACAGAACCATCGATTGGAAGAGTCTGGTTCTGGCTTTCGGTCCGATTGTCACGAGCTTCCTCTTAATTGTTGCGTTTAATGTTCAGGCTGCCCTTGCAATGGGCCTTGTGGTTGTAGCGTTTATTCCGCTTTATTTCTGGTTCAAGCGTCCGATTTCAGTGAAGAGCGTTTTCACGGAAAGTTTGGATAAAAAATTATTTTTCAATGTCGTCTGCATCCTTTATTTCATCCAGCTGCTGACCGTTATCGGTACGCTGGATGAAATCGTCAACGTCTTTAATAATTCAGCTTTGCCTCAGGCTGTTATTGTGGCCTGCCTGTCGTTTATTTTTGGAGTTATGACCGGGATGGGGCAAGGTTATATTGCGATCGTCATGCCGATTGTGGCTTTGATGGCCCCGGGCAATATTGTTCTCGTAGGCATCGCCATGGTTTACGGAATGGCCGGACAGATGGTAACTCCGACTCATCTGTGTATCTTAGTTACGGTGGAATACTTTAAGAGCCGTCTTTGGAAAACCATCGGGAAGTGCGGTGTGCTTTCTTTACTGATGATCTTGATTTTCTCTGCTTGGACATATTGGCGTTATTACCTCTAACTTTCCTCAGCCCAAACGCGGCCTTTTCTAATTTCATGGCTGCCGGTGAAAAAATCATACAATGAGGTTATAAACCTCAAAAAAAGAATTAGATTTTGCCGTTGCCATGAAGTTAGATAAGGATAACCTCGCCAAAATTCTTTCGCTTTGGCTGCATGTCGAAGCGTTAACGCCGTTCGACCTCGACAAAAATGATCTTATCGAACAGATGCCCGGGAGCCTAAACCAGCCCCGGTCCTCTCTTTTTACCTGGGATAACGAAGATACAACACAGCGGGACAGTCTGGAGATAGAGCTGAAGAAGCTTCCGAAAGAAGAAGACAGGACAGACTTTTTTCGGATGTTTACCGTTTGCATCGGCATTGTTAACCGCAACGAGTTCATCGATCGGGCAGAGCATCTTCTTAGAGCAAATCTCTTAGACATTTCTCAAGACTTATCAGACTTCAGCGCTGAAGAGCAAAGAACCGACGATCTCATTTGTCTCGGAGTCCTGCGTGCAAATCATTTCGGCAAAATCAGTATGGCAACGGTTGAGCCTTCCTATGCTTTGTGCGAGTTAGTTAACCTGACAAACAAACAGAAGGGCGCCGAGAGCTTTGAGTTTCTAACCGATGTTGCTCAGATTCTTCATACGTCGGCGGTCCGTCAGCTTTCGCTTGATTCGGAGACTACAGCACAAAAAATCAGCGAAAAAGATCGACAGTTTTATGGAATGCTCATCCATAACCTGAACCGTAAGGAATTGAAGCCGGATGAAACGCGAGGATACAAACTCATCAAAGATTTGAATCCTCCTCAAAACTTTCTCAATCCTAGAAAAATAGATGAACTCTGCAAGAATTGGCTCGAGAAAGCAGGTCTTGGCCCTTCTTACCGTATTTGGGTGGTCGTTAACTACTACGAGCGGCCGAAGCCTCTCTACTTCGACTTTATGAATTCTCCCTATATTGAATTTTTGGAGAAGATCAAAAAGCGTATCCAGACCGAGCCGCCCTCAAGAGTGCTGAGTCCTGTTTCAGAGAGATTCTTTTCTTTGGCTTACGACAATCCGGACAGAAACGATCTTTTGGCGAATCCAAAGAAGTTTTTGGAGATGGCGAATCCGGAAAGGATGATTTTCGGCCGTTGGCCCAGTGATATTAAAAATTATCTTGTCCCTTGCCAGCAGGTCGCTCTTTCAACGATGATTTGGGCTCCGCCCGTGGATCCGATTATCTCCGTAAACGGTCCTCCCGGTACCGGGAAAACTATGCTTTTAAAAGAGCTTCTGACGGAGATCGTGATCAATCGGGCTGCTGTGCTTGCCAATATCGAAGATATCGGAACGGCGTCCTTATTTGAAATGAAAGCAGGCTGGAGAGGAGAGCAGGTTCCCGTCCTTCTTAAAGATTATGTCGAGGACTATCCGATTATCGTTGCGTCGAACAACAATAATGCGGTGGAAAATATCACCAAAGAACTTCCGTTCGACTATGGATTCGATGAACCGTTTGAATACTTCTCGGAGCTCGCCAATAAATTAAACAGAAGTAAAGATGCGTGGGGACTGATTTCCGCTCCGTTAGGCAAGTCAGACAATTGGACTCGTCTTTGGAAAGCACTTTTTAGTAATCACAAAACACCGAAAGGAACAATTCCTTATCTCCAGTATGTCTTAGAAGAAGAGATTAAAAGCGAGGGCGGTGTCTCCGCTGTTCGGGCCAATTGGAAGAAAGAGACTCAGCGTTTTAAAGAACTTTACTGTGATGTCCATGAGCGCATTGTTTCAAAATTATCTGATTACAAGTCGGATGTAAAAAAATTTGCTCAGTCGACAGAAGAAAAACCTGTCACTGCCCGTTCTTTCCGGGATTCAGTGCTTCGAGCATTCGGATCCAAAAAAGGAGAATCAGAAGAAAATCCTTATGATTTCTCCGGGAGCACGAAAGATTTCTCCGGGAGCACGAAAGAAAAGAATCACGCACGGCGCCTTTATACAGACGAGGAACTCGACAGAGCCAGGACGCGCTTATTTATTTCAGCATTAAAGCTTCATCGTTTGGCCGTTTTGGCTAAGAAAAAAGATTTCATTGACGGTATTCGGGGTTCGATTACCGCGAATATGTACGATCTCGTTTCTCCTCACCGGCTGTCGTTTCTCGGAACGCTGTCTTTCCTGATTCCGATCATTTCGACGACTTTTGCTTCAGCCGCATTCAGGTTTAATAATTTTCTTTCTTCCTCGCTGCCGTGGGTCATTGTTGATGAAGCCTCACAGGCGACACCTCAGTCGGCACTGCTGCTCATGCAGAAAGCAAAGCGGTTTTTGGTTGTCGGAGATCCGCTTCAGCTGACCCCCGTGGTGACGCTACCGGAATCACTATCGGAGCTTCTTTGCGGGAAGGACGACCTTCTGAGGAAATGGTCGCCTCATCTGCACAGTCTTCAGCAGTTAGCCGACGGTACAAATCCTTTCGGCGCATTTGTCGGGCCCGAAGAACATAAGATTTGGTCAGGACTGCCTCTGAGACTTCAGAGAAGAAGTTATCCTCCGATGTTCAATATCTGCAACAGAATCGCGTATTCGGGCCAGATGGTTCTTCCGCCGGAGATGAAGGTAGATAAAACTCCGGAAAGTTTTATCGAGAGCTTCTGGGCGGATGTCATTCCGTCTCGTCCGAGCCTGTCTAACTGCGTGCCTGAGGAAGTTGATGCGGCTGAGGAAGTGTTGAGCCGTATTGACGCACAAATTGCCATGAAGCATCTTCAGGGCGAAATTTTTGAGAAGAAATCAGTGCTGATTTGTACACCGTTCCGCACAGCTGCGGCAATCCTTCGAAAGAGGATTAAGAAAGCCGGTAATTGGATTGAAGTAGAGCGTATCGGCACGGTCCATACATTACAGGGACGCCAAAGCGATATTGTGATTGTCGTTTTAGGTTCAAAGACGAATAAGGATGGGTTCGGAGCAAGAAATTGGGCGACATCTACACCTAACTTATTAAACGTCGCAGTCAGCCGTGCAAAAGAAACCGTGATCTTCATCGGAAACTACGAAGACTGGAAAGAACACAATTATGTTCCGACGATTATGGCCGAGCTGGAAGATTACGGCAAAGGGCGTCTCAAACTTTCAGAAGTGCTGAATGCACCGGAAGGTAATAACTAAAGAGAATTTCTATGAATAAAGGCGTGATTTCCGTTTTAGTTGCCTATCTTATTTGGGGCTTGTATCCGTTTTATTTTCATGCAATGCAGCATGTAGCTCCGGCGGAGATTGTGATCCATCGTGTTTTATGGACGTTTGCGCTGCTTGCGGTTTATTTGTTTTGTTCGAGGCGATGGAGATGGATTCAGAAAGCCGTCACGGATAAGAGAACGGTTGCGGTATTTTTAATGTCGTCAGCGCTGATTACAGCCAACTGGTCTACTTATACCTACGCGATTGTCACCAATCAGACGCTGGAGGCTTCGCTCGGCTACTTTATGAATCCCTTGGTTTCGGTGCTTCTAGGAACCGTATTTCTAAAAGAGAAATTAAATAAAGCTCAGATGCTGGCGATTATCTTTGCGTGTGCCGGTGTGATGTGGGTGACCTTTAAACAAGGAGAATTCCCGGCTCTGGGTCTCACGCTGGCATTAACTTTCGGGTTTTACGGTCTCGTTCGCAAAATGGCACCCTTAGGAAGTCTGGAGGGGCTGACGCTGGAGACGGCGTTTGCTTTTCCGGTAGCGCTGTTGGCAACTTTTTACTTTGCGGGAAACGGAGATTTGACCTTCGTTAACGGTACCGGCTGGGATAAATTCTGGCTGATTGCCGCCGGTCCGATTACCACGATTCCTCTTATCTTGTTTGCGTATGGATTAAAGCAAGTCCGGTATTCAACCGTCGGTTTTATTCAATACCTGAGTCCTACGATGGTGTTTTTTATCGGGTTGTTCTTTTTCGGGGAAGAATTGCAGGTTGACCGCTTAATTGGATTTATCCTTATATGGGCCGGCGTTCTGATTTTCGTCGGAGAGAATTTTTTCCGCAGTCATTCCGGATATCGTTCCGAACTTAACCAACTGTCAAAATGACTCTATCTGATTGTTTTGCACTTTTTGTAAAGTTTTTCTTTCTGCTGACGCCGCCTTTTGTGATGTCTGCCTTCTTGTCGGTAACTAAGGACAACACAATTCAGGAAAGAAATACGTTAGCGATTTGGATCACGCTGTGGATTTTGATTATCAGCGGTGTGCTTCTCTTCTTCGGCGGGTTTATTTTCAAGATTTTCGGCATTACGCTGGATGCGTTTCGAATCGGTACCGGTGCACTTCTGTTTTTAACGGCAGTTTCTTTGGTCAGAGGCGACTCCATTCGCGTTCCGTCCGGAGACTCCGTCCAGTCACTGGCGGTTGTGCCGATGGCGATTCCTATTACTTTAGGGCCGGCCTCCATCGGTGTGCTGATGGTTTACGGCGGTGAAATTAAAACGGGTCTGGGATTTTTCCTGGCATATCTTTCCATCAGTGCGGCCGTCATCTGTGTCGGGGCGCTCCTGTTGGTTTCCAACTATATTCAGAAAGCCATCGGAAAGAACGGATTAGTTGTGCTGAGCAAACTCACCGGTTTGATTCTTGCAGCTTTATCCGCCCAAATGATTTTTGAAGGCGCAGATGCATTCCTTTTGCAGACACTGGAAAAATTGAAATGAAAGCTCTCGAGAGCATAAATCGGCGGTTCTGAGCTTTCTCACTGCTCAAATAGAAAAACGGTCGTGCTCCGGAAGGAGGACACGACCGTTTGACTTACTTCAAGTCAAATCCGTTAGATGGATTCAGGCTCCATCTTGATTGCACCGCAGGGGCATTCGCTGGAGCAAACGCCGCAGCCTTTGCAGTAGTCGTAATTGAAGATGTAGGGAACGTTGTCGTCACCCGTCTTGATCACGGCGTTATCAGGGCACACACCGTAGCAGTTATCGCACTGCAGACAGTTGCCGCAGGACATGCAGCGGCGAGCTTCAAACAGAGCGTTTTCTTCCGTTAGGCCGTGCTGAACTTCATCGAAGGTGCTCTGACGGCGGACGAGGTCGAGCATCGGACGAACCGTCTTGGGTGCGTCGGAGTAGTACCAGGTATTGAGACTTTCGAAGGTAGCAATTTCTTTCTTCGGATGATCAACCGGTTCTTTGCCTTTCAGGTAGCAGTCAATACCGTAGGCAGCTTTATAGCCGTGACCGATGGCGACAGTGACGTTTCTGTCTCCGGGGACCATGTCGCCTCCGGCGTAAATGCCGGGGACACCGGTTCTCATGAAGCGGTCAACTTTAACAACGCCTTTTTCGATATTGAGTCCGGGAATCTTATCAATGAGGCTCTGGTCGACGTTTTGACCGAGGGCCAGAACAACGGTATCAGCCTCGACGGTTTCGAATTCGCCCGTAGGCTGAGGATTGCCGTTCTCATCGAGTTCCATTTTCTCGATGCGGATTTCCTTCGGATTTTCTGCTTCCGTAATAGTGGAAAGCCATTTCACGGAAACGCCTTCCTGCAGCGCTTCTTCTACCTCGAAGTCATGAGCCGGCATCTTTTCGCGGGTACGGCGGTAGATGATCAAAGGTTCGGCACCCATACGTTTCGCGGAGCGGGCAACGTCAATGGCCGTATTGCCGCCGCCGTAGACCACCACTTTACGGCCGAGCAGAGGCTCTGCTTCACCTTCCATGGAGCGGAGAACGGATACAGCGTCAAGCATGTGTTTGGCGTCGCCGCCCGGGATATAGGCGTTCTTTGCCATTCCGGCGCCGACTGCGAGGAAGACGGCATCATATCCATGAGCCTTCTGTTCTTCTTTGATGTCTTTGACGGTTGTGTTTAGTTCGAGTTTGACGCCGAGATCAAGAATTCTGGCGATTTCCTGATCGAGCACTCGGCGGGGCAGGCGGTACTTAGGAATACCGTAGCGCATCATGCCGCCGGCCTCAGCACTGCCCTCTTTGATCGTGACATCATGGCCCTTGAGCGCGAGCTGATAAGCGGCGGAAAGGCCGGCGGGGCCGGAGCCCACGATCAAGACTTTCTTACCTGTCTTCTGTTCGGGTTTGACGAACTTGTAGCCGTTTTCCAAAGCGTTGTCGCCGAGGAAGCGTTCGACAGAGTTAATGCCGACAGAAGCATCCAGCTTGCCGCGGTTGCAGGCGCCTTCACAGGTGTGGTAGCAGACGCGGCCCATGCAGGAGGGCAGAGGATTGCGTTTGGTTAAATGACGCCAGGCTTTTTCGTAATTGCCGCTTTCGGCGTAGAAAAGCCAGCCCTGAATATCTTCTCCGGCAGGACACTGATGGTTGCAGGGAGGAAGCTTGTGGACATAGGTCGGACGAAGCGTTCTCCAAGAGCCGGTACGGTTCTCCAAGGATGTACCGACATCTAATGTGATAGCAAAAGGTTTTTTCATGGGATTTAATCCTTAAACTTTGTCGGCTCGTTCATCAGCCTGAACAGACGGCGGAATAATTTCAGGTTCTTCTTCGCCGAGAAGGCCGAATCTTCTGATATTTCTTTGGGCAATCGCCTGAATACGAGCGAAGGCATCGGCGTCGCCCTTCGGTCCGAAGAGGTGAGCGTAGCGCTTCTGGAGTTTCATGTAATTTTCAACCGGCTGGAGCTGGCGAATCTTAGTGACTTTGGTGATCTCGCCGTATTCAGATTCGAATACCGGGAAGAGACCGGTTTCAACAGCTAAGCGAGCCAGTTTGACGGTGTCGGCCGATTTGGCTCCCCAGCCGAGCGGGCATGGGACCAAGATGTGGATATAGCGGGCACCGTGGAAAGTCATGGCTTTGGCAACTTTTCTTTCCAAGTCTCTTAAGTCAGCAATTGTGGCGGTGGCAACGTAAGGGATGCCGTGAGCCATGGCGATCAGAGGAACGTCTTTGCCCTGACCGAAGGCGTTGCCGGGGTGCTTGCCGACAATCTGTGTGGTTGCCGTGCGGACTGCCGGAGGCGTAGCGGATGAACGCTGAACGCCTGTGTTCATATAGCCCTCGTTGTCGTAGCAGATGTAAAGAACGTCGTCGTTTCTTTCGAACATACCGGACAAGCAGCCGAAACCGATATCAGTTGTACCGCCGTCGCCGCCCTGGGCAATCACACGAACCAGCGGTTTGCCGGATTTTTTGGCTTTGACGCGTGCAACCGCGGCCATACCGGATCCGACAGCAGCCGTATTGCCGAAAAGGGAATGGAACCAGGGAAGCTGCCAGCTGGTTTCCGGATAAGGTGTGGAGAAAACTTCCAGACAGCCGGTGGCGTTGGCAGCGATTAAGCGGCCTTCCGTCGCGCGCATGGCTGCGTCCACCGCGTAGCGGGCACCCAAGGCTTCGCCGCAGCCCTGGCAAGCTCTGTGGCCGGAGTTCAAAGAGTTATATCTTTCGATATTGGCTTGTCCGCTTCTCTGGTCAGGCTGGAGAAGTCGGTTGCCGACCGTGAAAGTACCGGTCTGATAAAACTTAATCTGATGTTCGCTCATGGCTTAGAGATCTCCTTTGTGAAGGTCGGCAACGGCCTTAACAATGGCTTCGGCCATCGGGCCGGAGTGGCGTTCTTCTTGTTCGTGCTTCAGCTGGTCCTCAACGACTTTTTTATCGAGATCCAGGAATGTGAGTTCCGGAAGTTCACCTTTAAGCGCAGCGTCGAAGGCCTTGTGAAGGCTGCGTTTCGTGATGGCGCGGCCGCCGAGGCCGGAGATGACACAGCAGATGTCGAGGTCGGAGAGTTTACGAGTTGAACGGATGACATCGTCCGTGACAACACCTCCGATACCGACCTGAAGAGAACGGTCAATCACGACCGCTGTCTTGGCGCCTTGGAGGGCAGCAAAAACTTCTGCGGCAGGGAAGGGACGATAAGATTTAATGCCGAGGAGTCCGACTTTCTTTCCGTCTTCGCGCATCTCGTCGATCACGTCTTTAATTGTGCCGATGACCGAGCCCAAGGCGACGACCATGACTTCAGCATCTTCTGCACGGTAGAGGTCAATCAGGCCGCCGCTCTTGCGGCCGATGATTTCTTTGTACTCTTCGGCGACTCTGTCGATCACGCCGAGTGCCTGCAGATGATGGGCATGAGCAAGGTAACGAACTTCGGTAAACGCTTCGGGACCGACCATCGCGCCGATAGAAACCGGCTGCTCCGGATCCAAGCTTTGGCGCGGATCGTAAGGAGGAAGGAATTGGTCAACTTGCTCCTGAGAAGGAATATCCATTCTTTCGAAAGCATGCGTCAGAACGAAGCCGTCCATACAGACCATGACCGGCAAAGAGAGTTCTTCGGCGATCTTGAAAGCCTGAATATGGAGGTCAACGGCTTCCTGGTTGTCTTCAGCAAAGAGCTGAATCCAGCCGCAGTCACGCTGACTCATGGAATCGGAGTGGTCATTCCAAATGTTAATCGGGGCACCGATAGCGCGGGAGGCAACGGTCATGACGATCGGAAGACCGAGGCCGGAGGCGTTGTAAACTGCTTCAGCCATATAAAGCAGACCCTGGGAAGCAGTGGCTGTGTAGGCACGGCCGCCGGCGACGGATCCGCCGATAGCCACGCTCATCGCTGCGAATTCACTTTCAACGTTTAAGAATTCGCAATTTTCTAGCGTTCCTTTTTTGACCATAGCGCCGAGGTTTTCGACGATATGCGTCTGAGGAGAAATCGGGTAGGCGCAGATGATTTCAGGGCGGCAAAGTGCCACAGCCTCAGCGACGCCTAAAGAGCCTTCAATTTGTTTGAGCATTGGGGCGATCCTTTATAAACGATTCTTAGCTTCTAAAACAAAGGAGTAAGCATCCGCTGCAACGTCGGCGTTAGCTTGAGCCACTTTTCCTTTGTAGCGTGTTTGGAAAGCCTGCTGGACGCTTTCGAGTTTGAGTTTGCCGGTCAGAGCGGCAAAGCCTGCAAGCATAGCGGCTCCCGGGAGAGGACGGCCGATGCGGGCTAAGGCGAATTTAGTCGCGGGCAGCGTAATGACGTGTCCCTTAGGCAGGCGGTTAACTAAGTCTTCCAGACCGAGATCTTCAGGTGACTGGGAGCTGTTCAGAAGAACATAGGCATTTTCTGTGAGGCCGGAGAAGACGTTTACGCTTTCAAGCAGAGTGCGGTCCTGAATAAGAACAGCATCGGGTTCCATGATCGGCTCACGAAGACGAATCGGCTTGTCGCTGACGCGGGCGAAAGCGACAACCGGTGCTCCGGTACGTTCACTGCCGAAACTTGGGAAAGCTTGAGCGTAATGGCCTTCGGTAAAGGCTGCGAGCGACAGCATTTCTGCTGAAGTCACGACACCCTGACCGCCGCGGCCGTGTAATCTGATTTGGAACACTGTTATCTTCCTTTTTTATAAATTGTTAGGCAATCGACAAAGCAACGAGCGCTTCTGTCGCATTAAATTTGATTCTTCCGTCAACTGCGATAGGCTCGCCGTCCTTATCACTGATCATTAACGGGTTGATATCGAGTTCATCGATGAAAGCAAAATCTTCAACGAGCTGAGACAAACGAAGTAATGTCTCTTCGACCTTCTTCATCTGTGCAGGAACTGCCCCTCGGGCACCGGTGAGAAGTTTATAGGCTTTTACAGAGCGGATCATGTCGGAGGCATCCTCGACGGTGAGAGGCGCGAGGCGGAAAGTCACGTCTTTCATGACTTCAACAAATACGCCGCCTAATCCGAACATCATCATCTGGCCGTACTGAGGATCTTTGGCGCAGCCGCAGACCATCTCACGGTCGCTCTTGACCATTTCCTGGATAATGACGCCTTCAAAGCCGTCCATGAGACCTTTTTCCGTGAGTTTATTCACGAGATCCGCAAATTCAGCACGGAGCTGAGCTGCGTCCTTGATACCTACACGTACACCGCCGACGTCGGTCTTATGAGAGATTTTTTTGGAGTTGAGCTTCATCACAACCGGGTAACCGATCTTGCCGGCTAAAGCGACGGCTTCATCGGCATTTTTGGCTTCGCCGTCTCTGCAGACCCGGATGCCGTAAGCAGCGAGAACCTGGAGAGACTCGCCGGTTGTGAGCTGCACGCGATTATCAGCAGCGGCCTGCTTGAAGACAGCTTCGACGGCTTCGGTGTCAACAGAAAAGCGGGGTGCAGGGGTTTCGGTGCGTTCGCGCCAGAGACGCTGCTGATTCAAACGAGCCAAACCTTCCACAGCCTGTTCGGCAAACATGAAGAAAGGAACGTTAACCTCTGTCTCGGAAAGGTGTGCAAAGAATTCATTCTTTGTCATGAAGACGCCGACGATGGGTTTGTCGGGATGAGCGGCGCGGATTTCCATGACGGCTTTGGCGACATCAACATCTTTAAGACCGAGGAAGGGCAGGTAAATGACGACGATCATATCGACGCCGTCGTCAGCGAGCACCGTTTCCAATGTCTTTTTATAGTGTTCCAGCGGAGCAGACGCGATCATGTCGACCGGATTCTTAACGGAGGCTGCTGCCGGCAGGAAGGAGCGAAGAGCTTCTTTGGTCTGATCAGAAAGCTGTGCCATTTCCATTCCGTGCTCGCAAACCGCGTCAGTGGCCATAATTCCGGGACCGCCGGAATTGGTCACGATCGCGACTCGGTTACCGTTAGGAATCGGGCAGTGGCTGAACACTTTTGCAGTGTTAAAGAGGTCCTGAAGAGAAAACTCGCGGATTACTCCGGACTGTTTGAGTAATGCATCGGCCGCTTTATCGGCACCGGCTAACGAACCGGTGTGAGACGAAGCAGCAGAAGCTCCGGCCGCGCTCCGGCCGGCTTTCAGCGCAATGATCGGTTTTTTCTTGGTCGTGCGGGAAGCCAGGGTGCGGAAGCGTTTCGGATCGGCGATAGATTCCATGTAGAGAAGAATCTGTTTGACGTCGTCGACGTTTTCCCAGTACTCGATCGCGGAATCAGCGTTGACATCGGCCTGGTTGCCGATAGAAATAAATTGAGCGAAACCTAAATTTAAATCCTGCAGGATGTTAAGGATTCCGCCGCCCAAAGCGCCGGACTGGGAGACGAAGCCGATATCACCGCGAACGGGCAGAGATTCGGCAAAGCAGGCATCGAGTCTGAATTTCGGATCTGTGTTGACAACGCCGAGGCAGTTCGGTCCGACGCAAGTCATATCGTATTCGCGAATCTTGGCTACGAGCTCAGCTTCGAGTTCGGCGCCGGCGGCCCCGGTTTCCTTAAATCCGGCGCTGATAACAACGATGCCTTTGATTCCCTTCTGATGGCACTGATCAATCGCGGAGAGTACGTATTTAGCGTTGATGACGATAACTGCCATATCGATCTCTTCCGGGACTTCCAAGACGGAAGGGTAGGCAGTCATGCCCTGAATTTCAGAGTCTTTAGGATTAATCGGGAAAATTTTACCGGTAAAGCCGTACTCAACGAGCCGCTTCATGATGTCGGAACCGATGGTGTGCTCTTTATTGGATGCACCGATCACAGCCAGGCTGCGAGGGCACATGATTTTATCCAGATATGACATAAATTCTTTTCCTTAGTAATCCTTGGGAGTCTCTAAATTTCGACTGTATCCGCCATTTTATTGAAAATAATCCGTGGGTTCAGTAAGTTTTCATATTGTGCAACGACTGTTCACTCAATGAGATATGTGCTTTTAAATTTCAGATGTCGGTTGTAACTATTTGAATAAAAATAAAGAAATATTAAAAATTCATCATCCGATATTTGCATATAGCGAAATATCTCAGAAATTCAAACAGTTAACTATTCTTCAGCTTATTTCCAACGTTAACAAATTTTTTCCTAAAAACTGTAGTTTTGACAGGAAAACCGCACAAAGAGCTTCTTTTTAGAAGGTTCAGGCGTCAGAAGTTTAGGAGTTCCCGGAGTCGGGTGGTGAAGGAAGCAATTCGAGCCACAGATTCGTTATTTAAGACGGTCCCGAAAATTGGCAGAAAAGCGAGAAATTATTTCTGTTTTCTGCTTGTCCTAGAAAAAGTTGACTCTTAAGGAGTCAAATAATGCAGTATGGAACACAAATAGGTTCGCTACTTACACGGGCCGAAACACAAAGGCTTGTCGTCGATTTGTACAATCAGGGAATGCCAATAAAAGAAATTGCGGCGCAAGTCCCAGTTTGTTTGGCGACAGTTTACAGGTGGATAAATTTGCCAAAGCACAAGAACGTTAAACAGAAGGCCGAACCGAAAACCGAAGATTCTTCAGCCGGTGGTGATTCAAAGAAATCGGTTAATACCGACAATATTAACAGCGAGACTGCTTTATTGGAGGCACAGATAAAGGAGCTCAAAGCTCAGCTTCGTGCAGCTGAGCTAAAAGCTTGCGCTTATGAAACTATGGTTAATGTCGCTGAAAAGAAGTTCGGCATCGCCATACGAAAAAAACATGGCGCCAAACAATAGATGTCCTGCTTAGACAGGGTTGTCCTTACGGTGGTGTAACGGCACTCTGTAAATTGTTTGGCGTTAGTAAGCAGGCTTACTACAAAGCACGGAAAGAGCCTACTGACGAGACAAAAGTATTAGTCGAGGAGATCATCGTTAAGTATTGCGAAGATGTTCGTCAAAAGGATCCTAATATTGGAGGAAAGAAACTCTGGTTCATGTTCTGCCGCCAGTTTCCGAAAGAGCTTCATGTCGGGCGGGACAGGTTTGCAGATATCCTTTCCGACAATCATTTAAAGCTCCGACAAAAGAAAAGGAAGCCAAGGACAACGGATTCTCGGCACAACTTGCCCACGTATCCGAACTTGATAAAGGATGTAATACCCAGCCGACCTTATCAAGTGTGGGTCAGCGACATTACCTATATACCGATTAAGGTGTCTGATTGGGAGTCGGGATTTGCTTATTTATCCTTGATCACAGACGCATACAGCCACGAAGTTATGGGCTGGCGGTTAGGAAGAGATTTGAGTAATAGGCCGGCGCTGCAGGCATTGTCAATGGCCTTTAGGATTGCCAATGAACGTGGCGTAGATATTTGTAACGGGGGCTTAGTGCACCATTCAGATAGAGGCGTCCAGTATGCAAGTAAAGAATACGTAGAGAAGTTAAGGAGCGCCCGGATAGGCATCAGCATGACTGAGTGCGGAGACCCAAAAGAAAATGCAATAGCTGAGAGAATAAATTCAACGCTTAAAAATGAAATCCTGGACAAAAGAAGATTTGAAAGCTTTGAAGATCTTGAACGCGCGCTGGCGGAGGCCATTGCGTTCTACAACAATTGTCGTCCACATCTAAGCAATAATTTATTAACCCCGGCAGAAGCTTCTACAGTCAGTGGAGAGATAAAGAAGCTCTGGCGATCACTTCGAGAGGACCACCTAAGGAACAAATTAATAGCATAAAATTTGTTTATCCCTGCGGTCGGTTGTCCTCCGGCTACGCCTTCCGGACAACCGACCGCAGGGATAAGGGCAGCCAGGAGTCAACTGTTACCAGGCTTAGCCCAATCAAAGTCAACTAAACACAGGTTTAAAACAAAAAGAAGTCAACCGTTTTTAGGAAATGACATTTTGCTTTCTACGAAAACCTATAACACTTGGATTTTTAAAGAAAAAATTAAAATCTTGACAGAGGTTATTTTGTGTAAAAGAGACTTGCTTTTCCCGAAACTAATCGGTATATTGCTCGGACTTCTTTAGGAGGGTGAAAAATGGAAAAAGGAAAAAGAGAGCAGAAAGATAAAGCAAAGATCATCGCTGTGTCCTCCGTTATGTCTATCATCGGAAGCGGTGCGATTCTTCTTGCTGCTCAATTCTTCAATTAATTGATGTGAAGGGTCTGCAACGGCCCCTCCGTAAAACAAAAAAATCCTCGGCGTTTACCGAGGATTTTTTGTTACTGCTCTTATCGAGTTCAGCCTTAGAAAAGATGAAGCCGCTTGGCTTTTTCGGTTATGAAACACAGAACGTGAATTTCGATTAGAATTTCGCACGTCGGCTCCATAGTTGAATGGATACAACGTGGTCCTCCTAAGACTGAAGTGCAGGTTCGATTCCTGCTGGAGCCGCCACCCCCATTTTTTCTCATATCTCTTAACTGTTCTTTCTAACCCCTTTGTTTTAAGTCTCTTTCGCTTTGTTTAATTGGAATAATTTATCCTCGTTTCGAATTAAACAGTGTTTGAAACTCGTTTTGAGAAATATTTAACTTATTCCATATGAAATTAGTTCGTCGACGAACTATAATTTTGTCCATGGAAAACTTTGAGATTGTTTATCTTTCCTCGCTTTTGAACGAGAAGGCCGGAGACTTTATTCAGAGCGAACTGAAGAAGTACGGTTATCCCGATCTGAAAACGGCGCACGGAGATATTTTTCATGTGCTTTATGAGGCTGGGGAGCTGGGTGCAAAGGAAATTGCCGGGCGGACTCGCCGCTCTAAATCTACCGTATCAGAGCTTGTGGATAGATTAGTTAAGCTCGGCTATGTTTGTAAAAAACCGGACCCGGCTGACGCGAGGGGCGTGAAGGTGTCCCTCACTGAAAAAGGTGTTGCTTTTGAAGCGGTTTTCAGAAAAATTTCAGAAGACCTCTCAGAAAAGATCCTCTCAGCGGTAGAACCGGAAGAATTAGAAATCGCAGAAAAAGTAATGAGGAAGCTCACTTCGAGTTTTTGAGAAAGCTTAGATTTTTAACTAAATAGTTCGGTTACGAACTAAATTTTAATTAAGGAGTTTGAGATGGAAAATTTTAAGATGGTTGAAGTGAAAGACGCACCGCGTGTCGAATTGCACAACCTGCTCGGTCTGACCGGATGCGAAATTTCTATAAATGAACTTCCGGCTAAAGCCGCAGTACCTTTCGTCCATGCCCATAAGCAGAATGAAGAAGTCTATGGTGTTTTGGGCGGCAAGGGCCAGCTCTATATTGACGGCCAGGTCGTTGATATCAAAGCAGGCGACTGGTTTGTGATTCGTCCCAACGGACATCGCGCTATTCATGCGTCTGACGACGAAGGCATTAAGTTTATCTGCATCCAGACAAAGAGCGGAAGCCTGCAGGAATTTACGGCCGGAGATGCAATCATCCTTGAGGAAAAAGCTCCTTGGTTGAAGTAACCGGAAGCCTTCTCCATAACTAAGGTTCCCGCTTTCGGAAATAAAGAACCGAAGCGGGAATTTTTGTTTCAAGTCTGGTATATCCTGTTACAAAAACACACATAAGGATTCATCGTGGATAAGAAAATCGTTGCTGCAGGAATGCAGAAGGGCTTCATTGGCGTAGTTGTTGCCTATTTCTTGGCAATTGCGCTGGGTATTCTGGCCGGGATCTGGGAAAATCATTACTTGATGATCGTTGTGCAGTTTATCAGCACTGTGTTCATCAGACTGTTTAAGTTCTTAAGTATTCCGATCATTTGTGTCTCCATTATTTCTTCTTTGTCGACCTTGTCTCAGAATAACGATTCGACGAAGATTTTCAGACACACAATTTTTTATACGCTTTCAACAACGATCCTTGCAGCCTGCGTTGCTGCTTCGTTGTACGTGCTCTTCACACCTGCGAACGTAGCAGTCCCCGGATCCGCACCTGACATTTCCAGCAAATTAGGAAGCCATTCCTATCTTGATTACGTCGAAAGCGTTGTCCCGGATAATTTCATTACGCCTTTCCAGACGGCAAATGTTCTTTCCGTTCTTCTAATTGCAGCGGCAGTCGGTATTGCAATTTCTAAGATGCCGAGAGGCTCAAAGAACCAGGATCTCATGATCACATTCTTTAAGGCGTCTCAAGATGTTCTCTTTACGCTTGTCAATTGGCTTATCGTAGTTTTGCCGATCGGCATCTTTGCATTTGTTGCGTCACTGGCTCAGGAAGTCAGCCACGGCGTTAGCCTAGGAGGCTTGGGCACCTACTTCGCATTGGTGATCGCCGCGAATTTAATCCAGATGTTCATCGTGATACCGGCTTTCCTGATGTTTAAGGGCTTCAACCCCATTAAAGTTGCAAAAGGAATGCTCCCGGCTCTTGCGCTTGCATTCTTCTCTAAGTCCTCGGCTGCAACGCTGCCGGTGACGATGAGATGCGCTCAACAGAATCTCGGAGAAAAACCGCAGGTTGCGCAGTTTGTCCTTCCGATGTGCACAACGATTAACATGAACGGCTGTGCGGCTTTCATTTTCTTAACCGTTGTCTACCTGATGCAGAACGCTGGAATTGACATTCATCCCGGTGTGATTGTTGCCTGGATCTTTATTGCGACTCTTGCAGCCATCGGAAACGCGGGCGTGCCCATGGGCTGCTTCTTCTTATCCGCAAGCTTGCTCGCCAGCATGAATGTTCCTATTCTTCTGATGGGCGTGATCCTGCCTTTCTACGCCGTGGTAGATATGATTGAAACCAGCCTCAACGTCTGGTCTGACAGCTCGGTTTCTGCGATGGTCGATAGGGATATGAAAGAACTTGATGCCGTGGCAGAAAGCAGATAACAAAAAAGCTTAGCAATTTTCTGATTATTCTTTTTCTCAGCCTCCAATCGGAGGCTGAGAGCGTTTTAGCCGACAATGAAAACAAGTGGTGATGAGATCTCGGTTAGTGATCACCCGCAGAGACATCAAAAAATGTAAGCGGGCGTAAAGCAACCTTGGTTAGAATGAAAGTATTCTTTTTTCTAGTCCTTTTGAGCTGTCAGGTTGCATTATGTTTATTAACGATATTTGGTCTTGTGGAGTTACAACGAAAACCAAGAAAATCGTTGCTGAAGCACAGAAGGACGGTTATTTGCTGAATTTTTTGCAGCTGGAATTGGATGAAGGCGGTCTTCCTAATTGGAAGACGATCAATTCCTTCTGTGAACTGGTCAGAACATCTGCCTCAAATGATCTTCCCGAGGGAGCATTGCAGTCACCTCGAGAAAAGCTCGACCGCTTGATGAACGCAATTTTTTTGAAGACGTTCAATCTTAGAAATTATGAGGAAGACCCTCTTTCCGCGGGCGAGATCCTCCTTTTTACAAAACTGGAATCGATTGATCGCCGGGATCAATTTGCAGTAAACGCGCTTTACCGGGCGGCCCCGACGATCCTGAAATTAAGAGGCCTGAAAGGCGGCTACGATGTGAGAAGGATCTTTTCTTTGGCTGCCTATAAAGCCATGGAAGGCGGTACGGCAAAGAGCAAAGAAATAAAAATTCTCATCGGCGACCTTTTTGAAGACGAAAACTTAAGGAATGCTGTCCATCGAATTTGGTATGTCTTTAAGGATGCAAGAGGCAATCCGGAAAGATGCGCCAGAGGGCTTCGAGAATTGGCCGACGGAATTTATCTTCAGGCGGCCAAGTCAGTACAGAATCAGAAGGCGTCATAAGACAAATAAGCTTCCAAAGACGTTTTCCGACCGTAAAAAGGCGGAAGTCGGTTCAACCCAATTTGTTAAAATAGCCATTTGCATCTTTTCTTTGTCGCTGGATTGGCGCCCGTATGTCTCTAGAGCAAGATAATAAAGTCAACGATTACTCCGAAAAATCGATTCGTATTTTGAAAGGTCTTCAGCCGGTTAAACAACGACCCGGCATGTACACCTTGACGGATTGTCCTTTGCATATCATTCAGGAGGTCATCGACAACGCGACAGACGAAGTTTTAGCGAATTTCGCCAACCGAATCATTTTGACTGAGCATGCCGACGGATCAATTTCCGTAGAAGATAACGGACGCGGCATTCCGGTCGGTATTCATCCGGAAGAAAAGGTTCCTGTCGTTGAAATCGTTTTTACTCGTTTGCATGCCGGTGGTAAGTTTGATAAAGGAGCCGGCGGTGCATACTCATTCTCCGGCGGTCTGCACGGTGTCGGTGTTTCGGTCACCAATGCACTTTCCAGCCGTTTGGAAGTGACAGTTTGGCGTGACGGACTCGAAAGCTCGATCACTTTTGAGGACGGTTTTGTCACCGTACCTTTGAACAGCGTTAAATCCCCTCGACCTAAGAAGGCGACCGGAACGAGAGTCCGCTGCTGGCCGGACGGTAAGTATTTCGACACGCTCACGATTCCTAAGAATCAGCTGATACGCCTCTTAAGAAGTAAGGCTGTGCTGCTTCCGGGCTGCGAAGTGATCTATCGCAATGAAAAAGACAACATTGAGCAAGTCTGGAAATATGAGGGCGGCCTGAAAGAGTATCTGACAGAGCAGCTGGATCGTCCTCCGTTGGTTCAGCCCTTTGAAGCTCAGGGCTTTGCCGGAGCCGACGACGACACCTTTTCTCAGGGTGAAGGCGCCGGCTGGGTCGTTTGCTGGACTGACGAAGGTCAGCTGGAACGCGAGAGCTACGTGAACCTGATTCCCACACCGCTCGGCGGTACTCATGAGGCCGGTTTGCGCGATGGAGTTTTTCAAGCCATGAGAAGTTTTATGGAAACCCATGGCCTGGGCGCTAAAGGAATCAAGATGATCGTGGATGACGTGTTTGCGCGTGCCAGCTTTGTCTTGAATGCAAAAGTTCTGGATCCTCAGTTCCAGGGACAGACAAAGGAAAGATTGATTAGCCGAGACGCATTGAAATTAGTTTCTAGCTTCGTGCGCCCGCAGATGGAATTCTGGCTCAACAGCCATGTGGAAGAAGGCCGCAAACTTGCTGAAATGTTTATCAAGCAGGCTCAGGCGCGCCAGCATAGTGCCCAGAAAATCGAAAAGAGAAAAGGATCTTCCGTTGCGGTTCTTCCGGGCAAACTCACGGATTGCACCAGCGGTGATATATCTCGCAACGAACTCTTCCTGGTGGAAGGAGACTCGGCCGGAGGTTCAGCCAAAAAGGGACGAGATAAGGAATATCAAGCTATTCTTCCGCTGCGCGGTAAGGTTTTGAACACCTGGGAAGTGGACCAGAACCTGCTTTTCGGCAATAAAGAAATTCACGATATTTCGGTCTCGATCGGCGTTGATCCTCATAAGATCGGCGAGAAGCCTGATATTTCGAATCTTCGGTACGGCAAGATCTGCATCATGGCCGATGCGGACGTGGACGGTTCTCATATTGAAGTGCTCCTGCTGACGCTTTTTTACAAGCACTTCTCTTACCTCATGGAGACAGGGCATATCTACGTTTCGATGCCTCCGCTCTTCAAAGTTTCCGTTCCGAATAAGGGAAAGAAGAAAGAACGCCGAATTTACTGTCTGAATGAAGAAGAGCTGAAGAAGACAGTTGAGAAACTCAAAAAAGAAAAGTTTACCGAAGCTCAGATCGTTATCTCACGATTCAAAGGTCTCGGTGAAATGGATTGGGAAGAACTGAAGGAAACTTCTTTGGATCCTGAAACCCGCAGACTTCTGCCGGTGAAAGTCGGGCTTCCCGGCGATGATTTGACCGGAAAGGCCATGCAGATTCTCATGGGAAATAAAGAAGCCGATGCACGCAAGCAGTGGATTGAGCGCCACGGCGACCAGTTCGAACCCGATATTTAACTGAGCGCAATAAATGCCTAAGAAACCAAGACGCAAATTAACAGAAGCGGATCAGACCGAGCTTTTCGAAGAAATCGACGGGAAGGCGGTCTTGCCCTCTGCTGAAGACGAAGAACCCCAAGAGAAGAAAGGAAAAGCTAAAAAAGCTCAGCCGGAACCCGAAGAAGACATCGGTAAGGGAACCGGTTTCCTCTTTGATATGTTAGAGGAAGATCCTGAACCTTCTCCTGAGGCAGAAAAGTCTTCCTCCGAAGGTAAAGAAAATTCAGAGATTCAACCGCAAGATGCAGCAGCAGAGTCGGCTGAACCCGCTTCTGAACCGAAGAATGAAGAGCCTCTGGAGGAAGCCGAGCAAGTCGCTCAAAACCTGATGCGTGAAGATGCTTCCGACATGAAAGAAGAGCTTCAGGAAGTAGCGGACGAAGTTGAAGAAGCAGAATTGGTTCCTGCGGCTGCACAGCCCCGTGGTTCTGACATCGTCGAAGAAGCTCTTAAGCATGCTGACACAGACTGCGATGAATTAACGCTTGCATACTTTGCAAGCCGCGCCTATCTGGAATATGCCATTTCTGTGGTGAAAGGGCGTGCATTGCCGGACGTCTGCGACGGCATGAAGCCTGTCCAGAGAAGAATTCTCTACGCAATGAAACGGCTCGGCCTGAACCCGGATGTCAAAACGGTTAAAAGTGCTCGAGTCGTCGGTGAGGTCTTAGGTAAATATCATCCCCACGGGGACTCTGCTGCTTACGATGCCATGGTCCGCTTGGCGCAGGACTTTACCATGCGCTACCCGTTGGTTCAGGGTCAGGGAAACTTCGGTTCAGCCGACGGCGACGGCGCTGCGGCTATGCGTTATACCGAAGTCCGTCTTTCTAAGTATGCCGATCTTTTGCTCGGGGAGCTGGATAAAGGAACCGTCAAATTTATCCCAAACTACGACGGAACTCATAAAGAACCGGTGTTGCTGCCGGCTCGTCTGCCCGTGCTTTTACTAAACGGCTCGAGCGGTATTGCAGTCGGTATGGCCACTGAAATTCCGTCTCATAACCTGACGGAAGTCGGAGAAGCCGCTATCGAAGTGATCCGTAATCCCGAGATCACAACCGATGAGCTGCTTGAGATTGTCAAGGGTCCCGATTTTCCGGGAGGCGCCCAGGTTATTTCTTCCGCATCGGATATTAAGAATGTTTATCAAAGCGGATACGGCAATCTCCAAGTTCGTGCGACTTATCACTTTGAAGAGCTTTCAAGAGGTCAGTGGCAATTAGTATTTGACAGCGTTCCCTATAAAGTTTCCGTCATGAAAGTCATGTCGGAGCTTGAAGCGCTCACCAATCCTAAGGCACCGCAGGGCAAGAAGTCTTTGACCGCAAAACAGCAGCAGGACAAGCAGCTGATCATGAATGTCATGAGCGGCATGAGAGACGAGTCGAGTGCCGAAGCACCTGTTCGCTTGGTCATCGATCCGAAATCGAAATCCATTGATCGAGAAGAACTTGTCAGCACGATTCTCAGCAAGACAAGTCTAGAAACTTCCTGCAAGTTCAATCTTGTCGTGATCGGCATCGACGGAAAACCTCGCCAAAAAGGCTTGAAGGATATTCTTTCTGAGTGGGTCAGTTTCAGACTGCGTACGGTTCGCGCCCGTTCTCAGACTTCTTTAACCGAAGCCGAGGCAAGAATTCATACGCTTGAAGGCCGCCTCATTGTACTCGTTGATATTGAGGAAGTGATCCGTATTATTCGCGGCGCGGACGATCCCAAGAAAGAGCTGATGACGCATTTCGGATTGTCTGATACACAGGCCGAAGACATCCTTGAAATCAAGCTGCGTCAATTGGCCTCTCTTGATGAAGTCAAACTTCGCAAAGAGTTGGAGAAACTTCGCAATGAAGCCGAACGTCTGCGCGGCTTACTGACAGACGAAAAGAAACTGAGAAGAGAAGTCACCAAAGAGATTCGTCAGGATATCGATACCTATGGTGACGAAAGACGCACGCTGATCGAAGAAGCCAAGGGCGCTTCGATCGCCAAACAGGTGATTGATGAACCCGTCACCGTGATCGTAAGTGAAAAAGGCTTCCTGCGTTCAAGACAAGGCCACGGTTTTGATGCTCGCGCCATGAACTTCAAGTTGGGCGACAAGTACCGCTGCTCCATGGAATGCCGAAGTGTCGACAATTTGTATATTTTGTCGAACACCGGACGCATTTACAGTATCCCGGTTTCTTCCCTGCCGAGCGCCAGAGGCGAGGGCACTCATGTGAGCGCCTTTGTTCAGTTCCAGGACGGCGATGTTCCCTTCGACTATATTTGCGGTGCGCCTGATACCGTTCTGCTGTTTACCTCAGACGCAGCCATGGGCTTCTTCTGCAAGATGTCGGATTTATCGGTCCGTCAGAGAGGCGGCAAGTCCTTCTTCATCCTCGACGGAGCAAAACCGCTGCCCGTTCAAGTTTCTACGCCTTTGACCGGATGGATCGCAGCCTTGTCTTCGACCGGCCGATTGGTCGTCTTTACGACAGACGAGCTTCGGGCGCTTTCCAGCGGCGGCAAGGGCACCACGATCATGGCGCTCCAAGACGATGAAAAACTGGTTGCAGCCGTCCCGATTTCTCCGAACGGCGTTGTGGTGGTCGGGAAGGGCCGCGGCGGCAAGATTCAAGAACTCTTAGTTGGTCCGCGCTCCATTGAAGATTACCGTACTAGAAGGGGCCGCAAAGGTCGTTTCGTTGAAGCTAAATGGGAGTTCTTAGGTTTGAAGCCATACAAACTGGAGACTGCCAATAAGGCAGACGACAGTGAAGAAGTCGAAGAGAGCACAATTATCTAAATAATTTCAAACTCTAATTAAAGGCGCTAGTTCCGGAAGGAACGGCGCCTTTTCCTAAAAGTGGGTTCAGCAGCAAGATTCTCTCGGGAATGACTCCTAAAATGTGCACAGGCAACACATGCATCGGAGGAAAGGATGCTTTGGAAAGACAGAGAAGGCAGCAGCAACGTTGAGGACCGCCGAGGCGAGGGCGGAGGATTCGGCGGAGGCGGCCCGAGATTTCCGATGCCTCGCGGCAAGTTGGGATTGGCGGTCTTGGCGGTTGTTTTAGTCGCCGGTTATTACGGGATTGACTTAACTCCGCTCCTCGGCTTGGACTCTCCGATGAACACACCGACACAAAGTTCAAGTTATCAGCCGAGTGCCCAAGAGCAGGAATTGGCGAAGTTCTCTTCAGTGGCACTGAGAACAACGGAAGAAACATGGGACCGAATTTTTGCGCAATCCGGTAAAAAATACATTCTTCCGAAGATGGTTCTTTATTCAGGCAGTACTCGTACAGCCTGCGGCTACGGTCAGGCAGCGATGGGGCCTTTCTATTGCCCGTCCGATCATAAGCTCTACGTCGATTTATCTTTCTATAAAGACATGCAGAGAAAACTCGGAGGGGGCGGGGATTTCGCCTTGGGTTATGTTTTAGCTCATGAAGTCGGACATCATGTTCAAACGCTTCTCGGCATTTCTTCTCAGGTGCAGAAACTGCAGTCTCAGGTCAGTCCGAAAGAAGCCAACAGGCTTTCCGTCAAACTGGAACTTCAAGCCGACTGTCTGGCTGGCGTCTGGGGCCATGATATGCAGAGGCAAGGTATTCTTGAGAAAGGAGATTTGCAGGAAGCACTAAGAACAGCAACTGCAATCGGTGACGACCGACTGCAGCGCGAAGCGCAGGGCAGAGTCGTTCCGGATAGTTTTACGCACGGGACCTCCGAGCAGAGGTACTACTGGTTTAAGACAGGATTCGATACAGGAAATCCTGAGGTGTGTAATACCTTCAAAGCCGGCGCCGGCCCTCAATAGCTACAAAAACAAAAAAGTCCGACGGAATTCACCGCCGGACTTTTGCTAGAGCTAACGAGAATTACTCGTCAGTACCAACCATAACGTTGGAAGCCTTGATGACGGCATAAACTTTCTTGCCGACTTCAAGTTTCAGGGAGTCAGCAGAAGCAGTTGTGATGGAAGCAACGACGCGTTCGCCGCCTTTAGTCTCGATATCAACTTCGGTAGAAACCGGGCCTTTTTTGATAGAGAGAACTTTGCCTTCGAGAACGTTACGTGCGGATAATTTCATTTAATTTCCTTTAGTTAGATGATTGAAATCAACGAAAGTTTAAGAATTTATCGCGTTTTTGTAAAAGGGGAAACTTCGCTTGAAAATAATTGAATAACGGAAAAAGACTAAAGCAAAAAGTTATTGAACGGGTAAGGCGAAAATTATTCTCATTACAGAAATGGCCATGAGAGAATTGCTTAAAATCCCTCAAAATGACAAATTATAGAAATAAATAGTTACAAATATTGAACTGATCGTTCATTTGATTTTTAGAGAAATGAACAAAAAGACAGGTTGAAATTAGGAAAAGACACCTTAATCAAAGTCGCTTCATCCCAAATCTACGGAACTATAATTGTTCGAAAGTTAGCTAGTTAATAAAGAAGAACCTTAATGGTGACGGCTCCCGATAAGTATTCGGGTGTCTTTTGGCTTTAGCTCCGACTGCTTATTTTCTCGGCCGCCTCGTTAATAAGTCCGCTAGGACTAGATGGTTGTTAAGGGACAAATACAAATGTTTTTGTCCTGCACTAAGGAGAAAAATCAATGAAATTATCGATCGTTTCCGCCTCCGTCCTCTTAGCAGCAATGTCTGTGAGCGCCTATGCTTACACACCCGGCACTTACACGGCTGCGATTGCAGGTCAGAACGGGCCCGTAAAAGTAGAAGTAACGACTTCAGCCGACAAGATCCTTTCCGTTAAGATTGTTGACCAAAAAGAAACAGAAGGTATCGGCTCCAAGGCGGTTTCTGCTTTGCCTGCCGCAATCGTTAAAGCTCAGTCTGCAGATGTTCAGGGCATCGCCGGCGCATCTGTCTCTTCCGCCGCTATTAAGAAGGCTGTTCAGGAATGCCTGAATCAGGCTCAGGGCAAGAAGGCCGCTCCTCTGGCTCTCAAGAACGGAACTTTCGAAGGCAAAGCTTATGGCAACAACGGCTGGCTGACCGTTGAAGTTACGATCAAAAACAACAAGATCACGGACATCAAGACACCCGGCCAGAGAGAAACCAAATATTTAGGCGACACGGCTATCCGCGAAATCGGTAAAGACGTCCTGCAGTATCAAACGCTCAATGTTGATAACATCGCCGGAGCTACGGTTACGAGTACTGCTCTGAAGACTGCAATTGCACAGGCAATTGAAAAAGCGGGCGGCGACATCGCAGCTTTCCAGAAACCGGTTCCCGAAAAGATTAAGAAGGTTGCCGGAATCACCAAAGGCAGCGCAGACCTAATCATCGTCGGTGCAGGCGGTGCCGGTCTTTCTGCTGCTGTTACTGCGAAAGATTTAGGTGTTAAGAACGTTTTGGTTCTGGAAAAGATGCCGGTTGTCGGCGGAAATACACTCCGCTGCGCCTCTGCTTTTAATGCTGCTGACCCGGACAGACAAAAAGCCCTTCCGATGACAGAAACGCTGAAGGATGCCGTGGTTAAGGCGATCAGCGAAAAACCTGTCAGCGAAGAACATGCCAAGCTGATGGCCGATGTCAAAGCCAAGTATGAAGCTTACTTGAGGAGCGGTTCTAAGACTTTGTTCGACTGCCCCGAATGGCACGCTCTTCAGACTTATAACGGCGGCGACAAGGTCGGTCAGATTCCGCTTATCAGACAGTATTCCAACAACGTGCTCGATACACTTCATTGGATGCAATCCAAGGGATCTCCTGTTATGGACCGCGTCAGCCAGGGCGCGGGTGCTCTTTGGCAACGCACCCACCAGCTCGATGCGCCTGCAGGTCTCGGACTGATTGATCCTCTGTACCAGTCCGCCGTCAAACAGGGCGTGAACTTCAAGCTGGGAATGCGCGTTCAAGACCTTATCCTCAACGATAAAGGCCGCGTAATCGGCGTTACCGCAACAGACAAAGTCGGCAATAAGTACGAATTTACGTCTAAGGACGGCGTCATTCTTGCTACCGGCGGCTACTCTCAGAACAAAGAAATGCGCCAGAAATCTGCTCCGCACCTCACTCCGGAAATGGTTTCTACGAACCAGCCGGGTGCAACCGGTGACGGTATCGTCATCGCGACAAGACACGGTGCTGATACAACCGGCATGAACTACGTTCAGGTTTATCCGCTGGCTACCCCGGGTACCGGCGCTCTGCAGGGCCGCGCTCGTAAGATGTCCGGTCTGGACGATGTGATTGACGTCAACAAGAACGGCGAACGCTTCGTGAAAGAAGATGCGCGCCGCGACGAATTCGTTGCTGCGATTAAGAAACAGCCAGGCGGCGTTGTTTACGATATCAACGATTCTTCGATCGTTAAACCGCTCAACAGCTTTAACGAAGATGTTGAAACTTTGGTCAGCATCGGCCGTATTTACAAGGCAGATTCTTTAGCTGATTTGGCTAAACAGCTCGGTATGCCTGCCGACAAGCTCGAAGCAACGGTGGCTGAATTCAATAAGATGGTTGAAGCCAAGAACGATCCGAAGTTCGGCCGCAAGCTCTTTGACCGTCCGATTGTTAAACCTCCGTTCTACGCAACTCCGCGTGCACCTTCTATCCACCACACCATGGGCGGTCTGCAGATTTCGACTAATGCTCAGGTTCTGGATAAGAACGGCAAGCCGATCCCCGGACTTTATGCTGCCGGTGAAGTGACAGGCGGCATCCATGGTTCTAACCGTTTAGGCGGCAATGCCACGGCTGACGTTTTAACGTTCGGCAGAATTGCTGCTAAGTCTGCGGTTGCACACAAGTAAGAAAAAGTCAGTTAATTGACGATCGCGGCCGGATTTTCCGGCCGCTTTTGTCTGGTGCATAACAAAACAGGTCCCGAAGGACCTGTTGACATCGCACTGCTTAACGCGAATTAGGCGTTGTGAGCAGCCATTTTTTCTTTAACGAGTTCTGCCAAAACCTTGACACCCTGGTCAATCTTTTCCGGAGGAACCGTCACGAAGGACAAGCGCATCTGGTTGAACTTCGGCTCATTGGCGTAAAAAGCGGAGCTCGGAACATAAGCGACTTTTCTGTCGAGCGCTTCTTTCATCATGTCGTCGGTGTTGATGTATTCAGGCAAAGTTACCCAAATGAACATACCTCCGTCAGGTTTGGTCCAAGTCGTGCCTTCGGGGAAGTAACGTTCTAAAGCATCGAGCATGCAGTGGCACTGAGTTCTGTAAAGAGCGCGGACATCCGGCATATGCGTCTTCATAAGGCCTTCATCCAGGCAGCGGGCGGAAATCAACTGTGTGAAAGTAGAAGTGTGGAGGTCGACAGCCTGCTTGATCGTAGTCAGAGGATCAAGCGCAGCCTTGGGTCCGATGATGTAACCGAGGCGGAAACCCGGAGAGAGAACCTTGGAGAATGTTCCCATTGTCAAAGTACGCTCCGGAGCATAGCAGCGGATCGGCTTCGGGGGCTGGCGGTCATACCAAAGTTCTCCGTAGGGGTTGTCTTCCAAAATCCAGAAATCGTATTCACGAGCTTTTTCGGCGAGTTTTTTACGTCTTTCTTCAGTAATCGTGATGCCTGTCGGGTTCTGGAAAGTCGGCATGACATAGGCAAATCGGATGCCGCTGAATTCCGGTCCGATTAAATCCGGGTTCAATCCGTGTTCGTCAGTCGGGAGCGTGACAAATTCAGGACGTTGGAGTTTGAAAGCAGACAATGCACCGAGATAAGTCGGATCTTCTACAGCAACCTTGGAGCCTTCGTCAATGTAGGCAAGGGCCATTAAATCCAGAGCCTGTTGAGAACCGGAGACGATTTGAATGCAGTCCGGATCTACAGGGGCACCCAATTCCGCTTCATGGGCGGCAATAGCCTTGCGGAGGGCCGGTTCTCCTTCGGTGCTGGAATATTGGAGGGCACGAGTGCCTTCGGTCTCCAAGACCCAGTCAGTGGCTTTTTCAATGGCTTTTACAGGGAAGCTCTTCGGGGAAGGGAGGCCGCCGGCAAAAGAAATAACATCGGGCTGGCTGGCTAATTTAAGAAGTTCACGAATAATGGAACGCTGAGAGGATCTTGCGCGGATCGATTTTGGAGGTGTTAAAGAATTGTCAGACATAGTGCGCATTCCTGCGATAAATAAAAAACATCGGAGCCAAAGGGCTCCTTAAATATCAGACCTTGTTGTTGAGCTGTTTGTGGCAGCTTTTATTGCGGGTACAGGAAAACCAAATTGGGCAGAAGTGGTGATAGTCACTCCCCTTATTGCCCGCATTAGAAAAATCTTACATCAGCAGAGGTTGAAAATACGAAAAGTGACACCAAATAGTGTCATAAGCCTGAATTATTAAAAAGAGGTATCGCTTAATGTCTGAAAACAAGAAAGAGACGCTCGGTTTTCAAACCGAGGTGAAACAGATGCTCCACTTGATGGTGCATTCTCTTTATTCCAATCGCGAGATTTTCTTGCGTGAATTGGTGTCCAACGCTTCGGACGCCATCGACAAGCTGCGTTTTGCCGCAATCGACAATCCTTCCTTACTCGCTAACGATCCGCATCCTTCGATTCGTGTCGGTGTTGACGAACAGAAGCAGGAAATCACGGTCAGTGACGATGGTATCGGCATGACGCGTGCAGAAGTTATCGAACACTTAGGTACGATCGCCAAGAGCGGTACCAGAGAATTTTTTGCCCGCTTATCCGGTGATCAGAAGAAAGACTCTCAGCTTATCGGACAATTTGGTGTCGGCTTTTACTCTTCATTTATTATTGCCGACAAGGTAACCGTTATCACTCGTAAAGCCGGAGATCCGGCCGATGCCGCCACAAAGTGGGAAAGCAACGGGGAGGGCGAGTTTACGGTTGAAAACACAACCCGCGACCATTTCGGCACCGACGTTATCCTCTCTGTTAAGAGCGAGGACCGCGATCTCGTGAGCAAGTATCGTCTGCGCACGATCCTTCAGCGCTATTCCGACCATATCTCTACGCCTATCTTAATGGGCAAGGATGAATATAAGGACGATAAGGTTATCGATACTGGTGAATGGGAGGCTATTAACACCGGTGCTGCGCTCTGGGCACGTCCGAAGAACGAAATTACGGAAGATCAGTACAAGGAGTTCTATCACCACGTTTCTCACGACTCTACCGATCCGCTGTGCTGGACACACAACAAGGTCGAAGGCAAGAACGAGTACATCCAGCTTCTGTATGTTCCGTCAGCCGCTCCGTTTGACCTTTGGGACAGAGAAAATGTGCACGGCGTGAAGCTCTACGTTAAACGTGTCTTCATTATGGATGACACCAACCAGCTGCTGCCGCACTATCTGCGCTTCATTAAAGGCGTGATCGATTCCGAAGATCTTCCGCTGAACGTAAGCCGTGAAATTCTTCAGCAGACCCGTGATCTTCGCATCATCCGAGACGGTACGACAAAGCGTGTTCTTTCCATGCTGGAAGACCTTGCCGCCAACAGAGCCTCCGATTACGACAAGTTCTGGGCCTTGTTCGGCAACGTGCTGAAAGAAGGTCTCGGTGAAGACCCGACGAATAAAGAACGTATTGCCAAACTCCTGAGATTCGTTTCTACCGGCAGCGAAGGCAAAGCCGACGTTACGCTTGAAGGTTACATCAGCCGTATGAAGACAGGTCAGGATACCGTTTACTACGTGATCGGTGATACGCCTGAAGCAGCTGCTAAGAGCCCGCTGCTCGAGCTCTTCAAGAAAAAAGATATCGAAGTCCTGCTGCTTAACGGTCCGATCGACCGCTGGATGATGCAGTTCCTGACGGAATTCCAGGGCAAGAAGCTCATCAATATCGCTAAAGGCGATCTTGATCTCGGCGACTTGGCAGACAAAGAAGAAAAGGAAGAAAAAGAAAAGGTTCAAGCCGAATACAAACCGCTTGTCGATGAATTCAAAGCCGCTTTGGGCGACAGCGTCGAAGACGTTCGTATGACCTTGCGCCTGACGGATTCTCCTTCCTGCATCGTGACGGATCCGAACGGCTTGGATCCCGCTTTTGTCCGCATGATGAAGGCGGCCGGCCAGGACGTTCCCGAACCGAAACCTATTCTTGAACTGAACCCGAATAATCCTTTGGTTTCCAGATTGAAAGAGCAGGGTGCCTTCTCTCCGGAGTGGGCAAAGCTCTTCCTTGAGCAGGCTCAGCTGATGGAAGGCGAACAGCTCAAAGATCCGGCCGGGTTCATCAATCGTATGAACACGATGCTGATGGATACGATCGGTAAGAAATCCGTGAACTAATATCATCGGTTAAGAACGGAAACAACAAGCGCAGCTTCAATTCGTTTGAGCTGCGCTTAAATTTTTCTTTAGGCGTTAGACTTTTAGAAATTCAGTGGCTATAAGGGCGCGACATGGCAAAAACTAAGAGAACACCGGTAGATTTCTCCGAACTCGGAGGCTTTCGCTATCTTCATTTCGGATCCGAGTGGATTCAGGGCGGCATGAGAATTAATCGGCCCTATAGTTTGGCGCTCGAATATCAGCAGTACATGCTGGCGCTTCTTTTCTTCCGCCCGGAACCCAAAGATATTCTCCAGTTAGGGCTCGGCGCCGGCGGATTGGCGAAATACACCTGGAAGTATTTTCCCGAAGCTCGCACGAAAGTGGTTGAGATTTCCGAAGATGTCTATATGGCTTCAAGAATGTGGTTCAAGATGCCTGACGATGACGATCATCTGGAAGTCGTTTTTGAAGACTGCAAGAAGTACCTTGCAGGAGCGGCAAATACCGCCGATTGGCTTTTAGTCGATATTTATGATGCCGAGGCCTGGGGGCCTGTCTATGACGACGTTCCGTTCTATCGACTTTGCAAAAAGGCCCTGCGGGACGGCGGAATCTCTTCATACAACGTATTCGGCGGAGAAGACTTCACCAAGAGCCTCGACAACATTTCGAAAGCATTTGACGGACGAGTTCTGGTCATGCCGGATGTGGCAGAGGGCAACAGAATTATTCTTGCCAAGAAGGGCCCGAAAGAAACTTACTCCGTCGAGCTTCTCGATCAGAGGGCCGCGGAACTGCAGGCTTCAAGACACCTTCCGGCTAAGAAAATTTGGAAAAAGCTAAAACAGGAAAACAACCTTAAAGGTGAGTTTGAGTTTTAGTCTTCAATCGGAAGAAGACGTTTCTTGGGCTTTTTAGGTTCGGGGGGCTCAAGATTCTTCTCTTTGTATTCGCAGTATTGCTCAATCGGGCACTTCCAGCATTCGGGCTTTCTGGCTTTGCAGACATAACGCCCGAGCAGAATGAACCAGTGATGAGCGTCTGCGCGGTAGGGGAGCGGAGTGTACCGCTCCATTTTTTTCTGAACAATCTCCGGCGTCTTCCCTTTTGCGTAGCCAGTGCGGTTAGCGACACGAAAGACGTGCGTATCCACGGCAATCTTCGGCTTTTCAAAAGCAACGTTCATGACCACGCTGGCCGTTTTTTGTCCCACGCCGGGGAGTTTGATCAGAGAATCAAAGTCGGTGGGCACTTGACCGTTGTGATGTTCAATCAAATCCTCACAGAGCTTCATCACATTCTTCGTCTTGCTTCGGTAAAGCCCGATGTGCTTGATGATGTCCGTGAATTTTTCCGGACCTAAGTCCAGAACAGCCTGAGGAGTATTGGCCAGAGGAAAGAGCACTCGAGTAGCCTCATTGACGCTTTTATCCGTTGCCTGAGCGGACAATACAACTGCGATGAGCAGTTCAAAGTTAGAACCGTACTCGAGCTCTGTTTTAGGCGTCGGGTTATCTGCTTGCAGGGCTTTAAGAATTTCGAGGCGCTTTTCCTGATTCATTTAAGATCTTCCGTCTAATAAGATTTGCCACGAAGTCACGCTTGTCACTCGTCAAGCTCTTGGCATTGAGGAGATTTTCTTCCTCCTGGCGAATCTTGGCGCGCCGTTGATTTCGTTTCAGGTAATTTTCTTTCGACTGACGCGCAAGCTCATCCGTCCATTCTCGGTCAATACGTACCATGGAGATGCAGTCGACGGGACAGGCGAGCTGACAGAGACAGCAGCCGTTGCACCGATCGGCGTCCACACAGTGCATATGCTTGGGAGAGCCGATGATAGCGTCCGTGGGACAGGCATCCGAGCAGAGACGGCAGCCGATGCACTTGTTGGGATCGATTTCTGCGATTTCCGGCGGAACGTGAATACCGCATTCCTCATTCAAAGGGAGTTCTTCGCGGCCTAGGAGAACAGACAGGCGGGAAATGACCTGAGGTCCTCCGGCAGGACAGCGGTTATGCTTTTCCCCGGCGGCGATGGCCTTGGCGTAGTCAGCGCAGTCGTGATATCCGCACTGCCTGCACTGAGTCTGCGGGAGGATTTCTTCAATCTTAGAAATTTCGATCATTACTGCCACAGGTTTTCTGCGATGAGGTTACCGGGTTCGCCTCGTCTCGGTGCTTGGAAGCCCATGGGCTTAAGCAGCCTGCGAACTTCTTTGATCATTGCCGGGTTGCCGCAGAGAAGGACGCTGGAAGCGGAACTGTCAAACTTAACGCCGGCAGTCTCAGCCAAATCTCCGGAGCTGATCAAATCCGGAATTCTTCTGGACAAGAACTGCGTCGCTTCGCGTGTAACCACGGGAACATAGACTAAGCTTCTTCCGCTGTCGCCGCCAAGGGAAGAATCGTCTTTGATTTTTTGAATCAGCTGTGTGTAGGCAAGATCTTCAGCCAACCGCACAGAATGGACAAGAACGATCGTAGGCCATTTCTTCCAGACGGATTCCTGACGAAGGATGCTGATGAAGGGAGCAAGTCCTGTTCCCGTGCTGAGGCACCAAAGATTTTGAGATGCAGGAAGTCTGTCCGGCAGCAAGGAACCCCAAAGATCCGTTTCCAGCCAAAGCTCCGAGCCGGCCTCTAAGGCGCAGAGGCGAGGGGAGACTAACCCATTTGGGACTTCAACAATAAAGAACTCGAGGAATGGATCGGAAGGGACGGAAGCCAAGGAGTAGCCTCTGGCGGCGTACTCAGTTTTTCCGTCCGCTTCAATATTCAGTCCTAAACGAACAAACTGTCCGGGCGTAAAAGTGAATCCTTCGGGTTTGGTCACTCTTATAGAGACCAAACCTTTTCTCCAAACCTGCTTTTGCAGCAGGCGGACCTTGGTGCGATTATCCGACACGCTTAGAGTTCCTTCTTGAGGTATTGACGCTTATCGAGTACGTCACGCCATTTCTCGGCTTCGTCCGTGTGCGGTTTCATTCTGGTGATGGAAGGCCAAACACGAGCAAGTTCTGCGTTCAGGGCAATGAATTCCTGCTGATCTTCAGGAACGTCTTCTTCAGCCATAATGGCGTTGGTCGGGCATTCGGGAATGCAGACGGCGCAGTCGATGCATTCGTCCGGATCGATCACGAGGAAATTGGGACCTTCACGGAAGCAGTCGACCGGGCAAACGTCAACACAGTCGGTGTATTTGCAGAGGATGCAGGGTTCGGTCACTACATGTGCCATTGGAAAACTCCGTTTTCTTAATTCGTTACTAAAACTCTGTATTTTAGTTGATTCAAACCTATAGAGAGCTCATGCGGGAGCCGAAACAAGCTAAGAATCTGAAACGTTTTGTTGAGAGCGTTGCGAACGAGGAACGTCCGATTGAAAAACTCCTCCTGCCTTTCGGTTCGCGTCAACTCGAGACTATAGAATAGTCATCGTAGTTGCCAAGGAGCCATGCAGTGATTATTGATTCTTTATTAGATACCGACTTATATAAATTTACGATGATGCAGTGTGTCCTGCATCAATTTCCGGCCGCTCAGGCGGAATATAAATTTAAGTGTCGAAATCCCGGAACCGACCTTCAGGCCGTGATCGGGCCGATTAATGAAGAGATTGATCATCTATGCGCTTTGCATTTCCGCAAAGATGAGCTGGATTATCTGCGCAGCCTGCGCTTTATGAAGAGCGACTTCATTGACTTTTTGGAACTCTTTCATCTGAAGCGTTCATGTATTGAAGTCAAGAAGGCAGAGGGCAGCGATACCGATATTGAAATCCGTATTCGCGGGCCGTGGCTCCATACCATCATGTTCGAGATTCCGGTTCTTGCCATTGTCAATGAATGCTATTACCGCAAGTTCTATCCCAACCAGGATTTGACGGAAGGGCGCCGGCGGCTGAAAGCAAAAATGGAGTCTATTAAGGATATTCAGGATATCGGTATCTCGGAATACGGCACCCGCAGACGTTTCTCTAAAGCATGGCAGGAAGAGGTTATTAAGACCATGCAGGCGACGATGGGCAAACAATTTACCGGCACGAGCAACGTTTACTACGCAATGCAGCTGGGACTCACGCCGCTTGGGACAATGGCACATGAATATCTACAGGCATGTCAGGCTCTGGGCCCGCGTCTTAGAGATTCTCAAAAATACGCGTTTGAAATGTGGGCAAAAGAGTATCGCGGCGATCTCGGCATTGCTCTGTCCGATGTCTACGGCATGAAACCTTTCCTGCTGGATTTCGACATGTACTTCTGCAAACTCTTTGACGGTGCCCGCCACGACTCCGGAAATCCGTTTGAATGGGGCGAACATCTCATCGAGCATTATCGGAAAAACCGCTGCGATCCTAAGACAAAGACACTGATTTTCTCGGACATGCTCGACTTCCCGAAAGTGATCAGTTTGTACAACGCTTTCCACGGAAGAATCCGACTCGGTTTCGGGATCGGCACCAATCTGGTAAACGATTTGGGAATTCCGGCACTTCAGAATGTCATTAAATTGATTCGCTGCAATGATCAGCCTGTGGCAAAACTCTCTGACGATCCGATAAAGAGCATGTGCGAAGATGAATCATATTTGCGCTATCTGAAAAGTGTTTTTAACATTTGATAAAAATTACCATTATCTGAAAATTAACAACTTAACCCAGCGGATTTGATAGACTTTTATCTTTTCTCTTAGACAGTTATCAATTTTTGACTGTTTGAAGGAGCAGAATTTATTTCTGATGTCATAACGACAATCGGACTTAAATTCTGCTTTAGTTTTGTTTAGCGGTCCTCGAGTCATTTAATGAATTCGATTCCGGCATTTTTGTTCTGCCGGCCGCGAACGTAGAAAAGGTAAATGATGAACAAGAAAACAACATTCCTCGGAGCAGTGGCGGCGTTATCCGGCTTGCTTCCGATTTCTGCCCATGCGGCGCTTCCCGGTGCCGAACTGAGCTTGTGCTGGGCGATTCCTTTCGCCGGTATTTTGCTCAGTATTGCCCTGGGACCTCTGCTTTTTGCACATTTCTGGCACAAAAACTACGGCAAAGTCGCCTTGATGTGGGCAGTTTTGGCAGCCGTTCCGCTCTTTATGTTCTTTGGAACACAGACTTCTATCGAAGCACTCGCACACGCTCTGATCGGTGATTACGTTCCGTTCATTATTTTCGTCGGTTCTCTCTACATTGTTGCCGGCGGTATTCACCTGAGAGGCTCGTTCGTCGGCAAACCCTGGCTGAACACGACATTTCTTTTAAGCGGCGCTATTCTGGCCAATCTGATGGGTACCACGGGCGCCGCGATGCTTCTGATTCGTCCTTTGTTAAGTGCGAACAGAAGACGTCACTATCAGATGCACACCTACATTTTCTTCATTTTCATTGTCGCTAATATCGCGGGTTCTTTGACTCCGCTCGGCGATCCTCCCTTGTTCCTGGGTTTCCTGCGCGGCGTGACCTTCTTCTGGACCGCTGCTCATCTTTGGGAAGTGACCGGCCTTGCCGTGGGACTTCTTCTGATCATTTATTTCCTTCTGGATACTTGGCTCTACAAGAAAGAACTTAAAGACAACGAAGAACTCAAGAAGCCCGTCGCCTACGTTCCGTTCGGATTCGAAGGCTCTATCAACTTCGTTCTTCTTGCCTGTATCGTGGGTGCCGTGCTGATGTCCGGATTCTGGAAGACTGGCGTTGAATATCACTTCCTCGGTCTGCACATTGCGCTTGAATCTCTTATTCGCGACGGTATTTTTGCGACAGCTGCAATCCTTTCCCTCATTCTTACGAAGAAAGAGTACCGCGACGCCAACCAGTTCTCCTGGGAACCGATTCTGGAAGTCGGCAAACTGTTCTTCGGTATTTTCGTAACGATCGTTCCCGTTCTGGAAATGCTTCGAGCCGGCTCTTCCGGCGCCTTCGCTCCGGTTGTTGCTTTAGTGACCGGTTCCGACGGACAGCCTGTCAACGCGGCTTACTTCTGGCTCACCGGTATGCTCTCCAGCTTCCTGGATAACGCTCCGACATATCTGGCCTTCTTTAACTTGGCCGGCGGCGATCCTGCCTACCTCATGACGACAGGCGCACACACCCTGATGGCGATTTCTATGGGCGCCGTCTTCATGGGTGCGATGACCTACATCGGCAATGCCCCGAACTTCATGGTGGTCAGTATCGTTCAGAACCGCGGCGTCAAGATGCCTTCCTTCTTCGGCTTCATGGCCTGGTCGTACGGTATTTTGGTTCCGATCTTCCTGGTTCTTACATGGCTCTTCCTAATGTAAACCGTTAAGGATAGATATTCTTCTGACCGCTCCCTTCATTCGTGATCGGAGCGGTTTGTTTTTGCCGAAACAAAACGTTCGGAAAAGAAGAGGCTGACCGCACAACTTAGGATGCAAAGCGTCAGATCGTGTGTTTGGAAAGATACAATGATCGTATTTACGAACAGTAGAAACGAACCACACGCAAGATATGTCTCACACTCATTACTATCAGGAAGACACCGATGAGGGGCTGAAGATCGCTGCGCTATTAAATCAGCTGATTGAATCCCCCGGAGCTCTGTCTAAAAAGGAATGGGAGTACCTGAATACGCTGCCTATCGGCACGCTGATGCGCGAAGCCGGCATTAGTCGTAAAGAAGCGGTTCATGTTTTTAATCAAATCGACCGGATTGAGGCAGATGTGAGCAAGATCGGGCGGTTTGAACATCTGACCGATGCTTTCATGATGTGGCTCGTAGGCGGAAGCTTCGTACTGGCCGGAGTGCTTTTGGCCTTAATTTCTATTCCTGAAAGCGTGTGGGGAAGAATCACGATTCCGATAAGTATCGGTATCGGCCTTATCTTTATTTTTGTTCCGTTCATAGCCAGGAAGCGCGCTTTGACTTATGACAAAGACTGCTTCAGACACACCATCGTCGAAATCTTAGGCCAAGGGTTGATGAAGCGCTCGGTTTTAACCACAGACGCGCTGATTCGAGAAATTCAGCCGCACGAACCAAAGAAAGCTTTGTTGGAGGTAGTTGAGAAATTTGCCCAAACGCAGAATCGAAAGATCTCAAAATACGAAGAGATCTGTCTGATTAAGCAGCTTTTGGACGGCTACAACCTTAAAATTTCTGATCTGCCATTTGAAGTAATTGAGGAAATTGACGGCATTTGTCCGGCAAGAAATCCGGCATGAAAAAAGTAATTGAATCGACGAATTTAGAAGAGCAGCTGACGCGCCATCACGAAGGCGACAGCGACTATACCCATCAGGGCACGGGTTCATCCAAAAAAGTACTGATCGCCGCAGTGTGTCTCACGCTGGGTTATGCAGTGATTGAGGTTATCGGCGGTTTCCTGTCGAACTCACTGGCTTTGTTGTCTGATGCGGGGCACATGGTCACCGACTCTGCCTCTCTCTTCTTTGCGTTGCTGGCTAACGTCCTGGCCGGCCGTCCCGCAAGCGGCAAGTATTCTTTTGGGTTTGCAAAACTTGAAGTATTGGCGGCGCTTTTGAACGCGCTGGCTATGTTTGCGGTGGTGCTCTGGATTGTGGTTGAAGCGGTGGAACGCTTCAGCAGTCCTGTGCCTGTCAACGGCTCGAGTGTATTTTTAGTGGCTACGCTGGGTCTGCTGATCAATATTGCCGTTGCCTGGACACTTTCCAGGGACCAAAAAAGCATCAATACTCGTGCTGCGCTTCTGCATGTGATGGGCGACTTGCTGGGTTCCGTCGCTGCGATCACCGCCGGTATTGTGATTTACTTCGGCGGTCCTGTGATTGTTGACCCGATCCTTTCTATTTTTGTGAGTGCTTTAATCCTGCATTCTTCCTGGGGCGTCGTCAAAACTTCAGTACATCTTCTTTTGGACGGCGTTCCGGAAAATATTCCTTACCAGGAAGTCGGTTCGACCCTGGAAGCAATTCCGGGAGTTTACGCCGTGCATGATCTCCATATTTGGGACATGACGGCAAACGAAGCTGCCCTGTCTTCTCATATCGTTTTGGAACGCATGGACGAGTGGCCTCAGGTTTTAGAGAAAGCTCGTGAGATTCTGGAGAAAAAATACGGAATTTCTCACATCACGCTTCAGCCTGAACCTGTTGAGGAAATGAAAAAGCGTTTCATGTGCATTGGTGAATAACTTTCAGCGGTGAGGCGGACTTGTATCAAACCGTCAGGAGGGGCCTTGGAGAAGTTACAAATAGGCTCCCGACCGCTATAATTGATTGAATTTTGTAAAGCCACGCCTGCTCATTTGAAGCGCGTCTCTTTTTTTTTTCTGTTGAGAATAAGATGACGAAATATGTATTTGTTACCGGCGGTGTAGTTTCTTCCCTGGGGAAAGGTATTGCAGCAGCTTCCCTGGCCGCCATCCTTGAGTCTCGCGGGCTCAAGGTCACAATCATCAAGATGGACCCCTACATCAACGTCGACCCGGGTACGATGAGCCCGTTCCAGCACGGCGAAGTCTTCGTGACCGAGGACGGTGCTGAAACCGACTTGGACTTAGGTCACTATGAGCGCTTCATCACGCCGAAGATGCACAAGGCGAATAACTTTACGACCGGCCAGATTTATCGTAATGTTCTGCGCAAAGAACGCCGCGGTGAATATTTAGGTAAGACCGTTCAGGTCATTCCGCACATCACCAATGAAATTCAGGATTTCATCGCCCGCGGTGCTCATGCAGCCGGCGATCCCGATATCGCATTGGTTGAAATCGGCGGCACGGTCGGTGATATTGAATCGCTGCCGTTCCTTGAAGCCGTTCGTCAGCTGTCTTTGAGAGCAGGCCGCAACAACACTTGCTTTATCCATCTGACACTTGTTCCTTACATCGCCAGCGCCGGCGAATTAAAGACAAAGCCGACACAGCATTCCGTAGGCGAACTTCGTAAGATCGGTATCAGCCCCAACGTTTTGCTTTGTCGCGCCGACCGTAAGATTCCGGACGACGAAAGAGCCAAGATTTCTCTGTTTGCCAATGTTCCGATGGATGCCGTCATCTCCGTTTGGGACGTTGACACAATTTACAAAGTTCCGATGATGCTGCATGAGCAGGGCTTGGATGAAATCGTCTGCCGCTGCTTAGACCTGAATCCGAAACCCGCCGATCTTTCCGCTTGGGAGAAGGTCGTCGATCGTCTTGAACATCCGAAGGACACCGTCAAACTTGCCATGATCGGCAAGTATGACCTGAAGGATTCCTATAAGTCTTTGAATGAAGCTCTCATTCACGCCGGTATCCATACCGGTCATCATGTGGATGTAACCTTCATTGAAGCTGAAATCCTTGAAAAAGATGGCACCGACTGCCTCAAAGGCATGGATGCTATTTTGGTTCCCGGCGGTTTCGGCAAACGCGGTACCGAAGGCAAGATCAAAGCCATCGAATACGCCCGTAAGAACGACATTCCCTACCTCGGCATTTGCCTCGGCATGCAGCTTGCCGTGATTGAATTTGCACGCCATGTCTGCGGTCTCGGCGGCGCTAACTCTACCGAACTGGATCCGGAAACACCGCATCCGGTTGTCGCCCTGATCACCGAGTGGAAGGACCACACCGGCGTTATCGAAAAACGCGACGAAGACAGCGATCTCGGCGGCACAATGCGTTTAGGCAAACAGGTTGTTCCTATCAAACCCGGAACACTGGCTGCCGAAGTTTACGGCAAGGAAGTCGGCGAACGTCATCGTCACCGTTATGAAGTGAACAACTCCTACTGCGATCAGTTTGAGAAGGCCGGCATGGTGATTTCTGCCAGAACGCCGGGTGAAAACCTTCCTGAAATCATGGAGCTGCCCGATCATTCCTTCTTCATCGGCGTTCAGTTCCATCCGGAATTTACTTCCTCTCCGCGTTTCGGCCATCCGCTTTTCAATAAATTTATTGAAGCGGCTGCCAAGTATCACAAAGAACACGAAAAGGCTGAGTAATCGACATGCAGTTATGCGGTTTTGAAGTCGGTCTGAACCGACCCTTTATTCTTCTTGCCGGTCCGTGCGTCATCGAGAGCGAGCAGCTCACACTTGATATCGCCGGCAAGATGAAAGAGATCACCGATAAACTCGGGATCCCTTATGTGTTTAAAGCAAGCTACGACAAGGCAAATCGTTCCTCGGACACGAGTTTTCGCGGCTTGGGAATGGCTAACGGCCTGCGTATTTTGGAAGAAGTTCGTCGTCAGATCGGCGTTCCGGTCGTCACCGATGTTCATACGGCCGATGAGGTTCCGGAAGTCGCCTCTGTCGTTGATCTTCTTCAGACGCCGGCTTTCCTTTGCCGTCAGACAGACTTCATTGCCGCCTGTGCCAAGAGCGGTAAGCCCGTCAATATCAAGAAGGGCCAGTTCTTGGCTCCTCAGGATATGAAGCAGGTCGTGCTCAAAGCTCGTCACGCAGCTGCCGCGGCCGGTCTTTCCGAAGACCGTTTTATGGTTTGCGAGCGCGGTGCCTGTTTCGGATACAACAACCTTGTGTCCGATATGCGCAGTCTTGTGATCATGCGCGACTGCGACGCCCCGGTGATTTTCGATGCGACCCATTCCGTTCAGCTCCCCGGCGGTCAGGGCACAAGCTCCGGGGGCCGCAGAGAATTTGTTCCTCCTCTGGCCCGCGCGGCTGTTGCGGTCGGTGTTTCCGGTCTCTTTATGGAAACGCACCCGAATCCCTGCTGCGCCAAGAGTGACGGACCGAATATGGTGCCGCTCGATAAGATGGAAGCGCTGCTGACTAATTTGCAGGGCATTGACCGACTCGTGAAGTCCGGTGAATTTTTAGAAAACCAGTTGCATTAACTTTTTAAGAGATAAACATGAGCGAAATTGTTGAAGTCTTTGGTCGTGAAGTATTGGATTCCCGCGGCAATCCGACCGTTGAAGCCGAGGTCATTCTTGCTTCCGGCGTGATCGGACGCGCAGCAGTCCCGAGCGGTGCTTCTACAGGCAGCCGCGAAGCCATTGAGCTTCGTGACGGCGATGCTTCCCGCTATAACGGCAAAGGTGTTCTTCAGGCCGTTGCCAACGTCAACGACGAAATCCGCGACGAAGTTGTCGGTTACGACGCCAGCCAGCAGACGGAAATTGACCGCGCCATGATCGAGCTCGACGGCACCCCGAATAAGTCCCGCCTCGGCGCCAACGCCATTTTGGCTGTTTCCTTGGCGGTAGCACGCGCTGCTGCTGAAGAATGCGCTCTTCCGCTGTACCGTTATTTCGGCGGCATCAACGGTTTTACGCTGCCCGTTCCGATGATGAACGTTGTGAACGGCGGCGCTCATGCCAACAACAACCTCGACATCCAGGAATTCATGATTATCCCGGCCGGTCTTCCGACTTTCAGCGAAGCGCTTCGCTGCGGCGCCGAGATCTTCCATGCTTTGAAGAAGATTATGAATGCTCACGGCATGTCTACTGCTGTCGGTGACGAAGGCGGTTTCGCTCCGAATATTGACAGCCATGAAGCTGCTATCGAATTCATTATCGACGCCATCAAGGCGGCCGGCTACACACCGGGAGAGCAGGTTTTTATCGGTCTGGACTGCGCTGCCAGCGAATTCTATGAAGACGGCGTTTACAACCAGAAGGGTCAGGGCCTGAAACTTACCGCTGACGAATGGATCGCCAAGATGACCGAATGGGTTGACCGTTATCCGATCATCTCCATCGAAGACGGTATGGCCGAAGGTGACTGGGAAGGCTGGGCCAAACTTACCGAAGCCTTGGGTGACCGCGTGCAGCTTGTCGGCGACGACCTCTACGTGACCAACACATCCATCCTTAAGGAAGGCATTGAAAAGGGCATCGCTAACTCCATCCTGATCAAGATCAACCAGATCGGTACGCTGACAGAAACTTTCGAAGCTATTGAAATGGCCAAGAAAGCTCGCTATACAGCCGTGATTTCTCACCGCTCCGGCGAAACCGAAGATTCGACTATTGCCGATATCGCCGTCGGTACGAACGCCGGTCAGATCAAGACCGGTTCTTTGAGCCGCAGCGATCGTATGGCTAAATACAACCAGCTTCTTCGTATTGAAGAAGAACTCGGCGACATCGCGGTTTACCCGGGCCTGGATGCTTTCTACAACATCCGCAAGTAATTTATGGCGCGTCTGACGAAAAAGGTAAAGCTCGGAGTACCTCGATTTCTAGTCTTGGTACTCGTCGCTGCCGTTTGCGGCATTCAATATCCTTTGTGGGTCGGAAAGGGCAGCAATGCCACGCTTCTGGATTTACAAGATCAGCTGAAGACTCAGAAAGAGAAGAATGCCGCGCTGGAGCTCGAAATCTCCAGACTTGAAGGGGAGGCCGACAGCCTTCGCCAAGGAAGCGAAGCCTTAGAGAGCAGGGCCCGTGAAAAACTGAACATGATTCGCGAGAACGAATACCTAATTCGAATTGCGCCGTAATTGATTACTCAAGAATCAAGAAAATGCCGGAACTAAAAACTCCGGCTTTTTTGTGTCCGTGTCAGGCAGAAAAGACGCTTCACTTACGCGAACGAGAGTAGTCTCGATTTCAAAATTAGGAATTGAGATTTACAACAATGACGAAGTCGGATCTTTTTGTTAGGAGTGAACATGAGTAAGCCGATGACGGTGGCACGCTATGCAAAGGAGCATCGGGGATGGTTTTACGGATGTCTGCTCCTGTTTGCACTCGTCGCTTTCTTCTGTCTGAAAGCGATTTACGATATGACGGTGTATGGCGCAAAGGCACCGCTGTACGCCTTCACCGCCGGTATGGTCGGTTTCGGAGCGACGGCTCTGGGATCGCTGCCGGGCTTTTATCTTCATAAACTTTCCGATAAAGCGGAAGACTGGATGCTCGGGAGTTCGGCCGGCATGATGCTTGCTGCGGCCATCTTCTCCCTTTTACTTCCCAGCATAGATGCCAGTGAAAAGCTTTTTACTTCTGAGTTGGCAGCAACCCTTTGGGTTCTCTTCGGTGTTTTTCTGGGAGTTGTTTTTCTTCTCATCATTAATGCGCTGACTCCGCATGAGCATGCGGATCAGACCTATGAAGGTCCCGAGATCGAAGTTAAGAGCGGCATCTGGCTTTTTGTTCTTGCCATCATCATTCATAACATTCCCGAAGGCCTGGCGATGGGTATTTCCTTTTCCGCAGAAGATATGCAGATCGGTGTGCCGCTGACGATCGCTATTGCGTTGCAAGATTTTCCGGAAGGGCTGGCCGTGGTGCTTGCACTTTGCACGACCAATATTTCTCGAGGGAAAGCCGTCGCGATCGGCGTATTTTCCGGTTTGATGGAACCGGTCGGCGCTTTATTCGGCGTGAGTTTAGCGGGCGGCCTGGGATATATCTATCCGCTGGGTTTGGCCTTGTCGGCAGGTGCCATGATGTTTGTGGTTTTCCATGAAGTGATTCCGGAAACGCATCGGCGAGGCCACCACAGCACCGCAACAATCGGATTGATGTGCGGTTTCGGGCTGATGATGATTCTGGAGAAAATTTTTAGTTAGAAAAATCTTTTCCACGACTCCTGTCGGTTTGAAGTTCACTCTAAAATATCGCAATAGTCTTCAGCGACATGGAAAAAAGAATGACAAGACCGATTAGAGCCCTCATTGACACATACGCACTTGAAAAGAATTTGTCCTTGCTTCGTGCAAAAAGCGGTAATCGATTTTTGTGGGGCGTTGTTAAAGCCAACGCTTACGGCCACGGTCTGATCGGTCTGCTTCCGACCTTTGATAACTGGGTCGACGGACTGGCGCTTCTTGATCCGAAAGAGGGTGTGGATATCCGCAAGGCCGGCTGGGCGAAGGCGGTATTGTTAATTGAAGGCGTCTTTGCGGCCTCCGATATCGAAATCGCGGATGAATACGGATTTGAAACCGTCATCCACAACGAAAGACAGATTGAATGGCTGGAAAAGGCCGAACTTAAGAACACGCTTCGTGTTCACTTGAAGTGCAATACCGGTATGAACCGTTTGGGTTTCAGACCGGATGCAATACCGCAGGTTTTATTCCGCTTGAACCATATTCCTAAAGTTGAAGTCGTCGACCTTTTGGCGCACTTTGCCAACGCTGAAGTGACCTACGGACAGGACAAACCGGTTACCGTTCAAAATCAGCTTTCTGCGCTGACTCAGCTTCGCGGTCTGCTGCCGATGTGTTTATCCAACACAGGCGGCATCTTGTGGCATGAAGCCGGGGATGAAGCGGTGCGCGCAGGTATTGCGATGTACGGTGTAAGCCCCGACGGCAATATTTCTTCTGATTCTTTAGGCATCGATCCCGTGATGACGCTGGAGAGCGAAATCATTGCCTTCCAGGATCTGCAGCCGGGCGAGGCCTGCGGTTACGGCTCCAAGTTTATTGCGCATCGGCCGACGAAACTCGCCGTGGTGGCCTGCGGGTATGCCGACGGTTATCCGCGTAAAGATAATCCGCACAGAGAGGTGGTCGTTGAGGGCAAAAGAGTTCCCGTTATCGGAAACGTTTCTATGGACATGCTGACGATTGACGTCACCGACCAGCCGAATGCCCGATTAGGCTCCAAAGTGGAAATTTGGGGTAAGAACCTGCCGGTCAATGAAGTCGCAAAGGGATTCGGCACGATCGGATACGAGCTTCTTTGCGACGTGAACCAGCGTGTTCCCCGCGTCTTGATTAAATAACAAAGCGAGTTATCAGCGAGATCAGCAGCATGACTAAAACAAAGTAGAGCATGCTGCGAACGAGCGTCGGACCGATTTTGACGGCATAGATTGCGCCTAAGCGGTTGCCCAAGATGCTGGCAACCGCGCAGGGGAGAGCCAACGAGTAATAAAGCGTTCCCGCGGAAGCAAACGTTGTGACCGCACCTAAATTCGCGGCGATATTGAATGCTTTTGCCGTACCGGAAGCTTTAACCAAACCGGCCTTGAGTAAGAGGTGAATGCCGATCAAAAAGAAACTTCCGGCGCCGGGACCGAAAAAGCCTTCATAGAAACCGACGGACAAACCGATTACCGAGACTCTCCACCATAACCCTTTCTTCGGAAGGCCTTCTTCCGTCAGTTTGAGAGTTCCGCAAAAAAGCGAAAGGAGAATCGCAACCGGCAGAAGAAAAATCATGATGATTGTCATCTTCTCATTGGAAATGAGAAGAGTCGTCGCAGAGGCGATTACTGCACCGAAGTAGGAAGTAATCACGCCCAACAGGACGACTTCTTTGATGACGGCGCCTCTTTTCCAGAAGGTAATCAGCGCCGTAATTGAACCGAGGCTGGAAGCGAGCTTTCCGGTTCCGAGTGTGTAGTGAGCGGGAACGCCTAAGAGCAAAAGGACCGGCATTGTGATGAGACCGCCTCCGCCCGCAATAGCATCGATAAAGCCTGCAATAAAGAAAACAACGAAGCAGACGAGTATGACGGTAAGCGTGATGTCCATGATTCGGATCGAGGCAGTGTTTTAATAATGAAGAAATTATGCTCGTCCGAAATTGTCAAAAGCCAAAATGTTCTTAAGTAAAAATCCTCAGAGAGTCCCTGAGGTTCTCGGGGGATAATTTACAAAGGTCATTTCCCTGAACTTCCCATGCGTTTCCGGACTCTATTATTTTTTATCTCGGCTGCGGCCGTAACCATTCCTTGTTTGGTCATGGGATGGTTCCAATACGTTGCGGTCGAAAGAGAATTCGCAGAAGATGATAGGACGCGGGCTGAGATCTCATTATTGGTTTCCGAGCGTCTTGAGGCGAAAGTAGACAATGCTGTTTCCTTGGTAACCGCCGCTGCGGAAATCTTGAAATCCGAAGAAGGAGTGCCCACTGAAAAACTGAATCAGATATTAGAAGAGCTGCGCAAGGCTTCCCCGGATATCCTGAATATGCATTTCGACAATCCGTCGGCGGTAAGCATGGCCTTCTCTCCTCAGAAAAATAAACACGGGGAATCGAATATCGGCGTCTCTCATAAAGAGCGATCTCACTGGCTGAACCCTCATGTCTTGGATGGACTGTCGGTTTCCAGCCTTGTTCAAGCGGTCGGCGCATCTGACAGAAAGATTGTGAATATTACTAAGCCTGTTTATTCGAACGGGCGCTTCATCGGTTTGGCTGTTGCCGCGCTCGATCTTGAGCAGATTGCCGCACAGGTTCTGAAGGGTTTTGCGACAGATGCTTATCAAATCGGCATTTTCGGCAGGAACGGAGAAGTCATCTTTTCTTCCGGAAAATCGGTTCCGCTTCACAATCTCACGATTGAAGAAAGAACCCATCGCAGCTTTACTTTCTCGAATGCGGAGTACTACGGTTATGTCCGACCTCTGGCTGTCACGGATTGGTCCGTCGGTGTGTTTTCTCGAACCGTTGATAGAAAAGCCGTTCTGATCCAGCTTTTTATACGCAACGTATTCGTTTGGCTCGCCACGTTCCTGACGGCGATTGTGATCGGCTTTTTGGCTTCTATCTCTGTCGTTCGAGCCGTTGAAAAACTGACGCGTCAAATGACAGCCGCAAGAATTCTTCCGGACAAAAGCGAAAGAATTAAGTCGCCGAGGGAGCTTGTTCAGCTGCAGCGCACATACGGCCGAATGCAGGAAAGACTGATTACGGCGCAAAACCGCCTGAAGGAACTGAATTTTTCTCTTGAAGAGAAGGTCAAAAAACAAGTTCAAACAATCCAGCGTCATGAGGCGCTTCTAACTTCCTTGTTTTCAGATATGAAGGAGGGCATTGTTCTCTTTAACGAGAAACTGGAAATGCGTTTCTGTAATCCTTCGGCTGTTCGGCTTCTCAATCTTTCTGAGGAAGAAGCGAAAAAACGCTTTTTGGCTTTGGTCAATGAAATGCATCAGAGCAGGGATAAACATCTCTTTATTCAATCCCAGGGTTTTGATCTTGAGCTTCGAATGTTTGAGAGCGGAGCCAAAGACGTTTTCTGTGTGTTTGTGCGGGATGCGACATCCGAATTGCAGATCGATCGACTGAAAGATGAATTAATCGGAATCGCTGCTCATGAACTTAAAACGCCGCTTGCCGGAGTGCGTATGGCGGCAGAATGCCTGAGCAAAACGGTTCAGGATCCGGAAAGCAAAGAGACGGCGGCCGAGCTGCTGGAAAGCGCCGACGAAATGAAAAGCATGATCTCCCGCTGGCTGGATGTTGCCAAACTCCAGACAGGCTCTTATGAAATTCACCCGGAATTCTGTTTGATTAAGCCCATGATACGAAAGGCGCTCAAACATTTTTCCGGCTTTAAAGATTTTGAGTGTTCTTTGGAAATTTCACCTGATGCTGCGGCGGCGAACGTCGACAAACAGGCCTTTATGCAGATCGTTCAGAATCTTCTTTCCAATGCTTATAAATACCGGAAAGAGGGCAATGTCTGCCGGGTGAAAATCCAAACCCGAAAGGCCGGGAGCTTTCTCGAACTCAGGGTGGAAGACGATGGCATAGGAGTTCCGGACTCAGCGCTTGATAAGATTTTCGATCGGTTCTATCAGGTCAGAATGGATTCAGCCAGAAAAATCGGCGGAACAGGTTTGGGTTTATACATTACAAAAGAATTGGTGCTGCTGCATAAGGGAAAGATTACGGTTGCCAGTACCTTGGGCGAGGGGACTGTCTTTACGCTCGAACTGCCGGCGCTTCCGACAGAGACCGAAAAAGGGAAAGAAAATGACGGAAAGAACGACGATTTTGATAGTTGATGATGAAAGCAAGATCCGCAGACTGCTTTCCCGCTCTCTGGAGACAGAAGGATTTGATGTTGCTGTTGCCGATTCGGCAATGAGCGCTTCTGAGTTCTTAAAGAACGGTCGTTGCGATCTTATTATCCTCGATTACATGATGCCCGAGATCGACGGAATGGCTTTCTTAGCAGAATTAAGAAAGAAATCGTCAATCCCCGTGATCATGCTTTCGGCTCGGGAGGAGATTGCCAAGAAAACCCGGGCGTTGGAACTCGGAGCCGACGACTATGTGGTCAAGCCTTTCTCGATCGAAGAGATGACGGCGAGGATTCGAGCCATCCTGAGACGCTCCGGCGGGATTAAATCCGGGCCTGCAGCGCCGGCCTTGGCAGTGAACGGACCGCTTGTTATGGATCCGGACAAACGTACCTGTCGATATAAAGATCAGGAAATTAAGCTCGCCGACACCGAGTTTCGTCTTCTGTTTATCTTGGCTAAACGCCCCGGAACCATATTTACCCATGAAGATTTGCTGCGCCGAGTGTGGGGCGCGGAATTTATCGGAGAACTCAACTATTTGCGTGTGTCTCTCTCCAGAATCAGAAAGAAATTAACGGCTGCAGGCTTCCCAGGCTCGGCCATTTCCTCTTATTCGGGGATTGGTTATTACATCGAAGATCTCTCGGAAGAAGAGTTGTAATGTTTTTGTAATCTTTTCGAGAATTTTTTGGCGGCGCTGAAAGTTTATTTTTAGAAAATAACAGTCATAGACCACCTCAACCCATAGCAAGAGGAAAAATATGACAACATCCGCTCTGAAACGCCGCTCGTTTCTCCAAGGATCTCTGCTTGCAGCCGCTGTTATCGGCTCCGCTCCTGTCGCTGCCGCTGAAGCTGCTAAACCCAAATTCGATGAAAGCTTCGACGTGATCGTCGTAGGCAGCGGTATTGCCGGTACGATGGCAGCACTTTCTGCCGCCGATAAAGGCGCCAATGTTTTAATGATTGAAAAGATGAGCCGCCTCGGCGGTACATCCCGCATCAGCGGTCTGAACTTCGCCTGCGTCGGCTCTCCCGCCCAAAAGGCTAAAGGCGTTAAAGACACGCCCGAACAGCTCGCTTCCGACATGTATAAAGTCTCAGGCAATATGGGCGATTATGAAAAAGCCCTCGAAATGGCGAAGAACACTGCCCGTGCCGAAGCCTTTATGACGCAGCGCGGTGTCAAGTGGGACGGCCGTCTGCTGAAATTAGGCGGTCACTCTCAGCCTCGTGTTCTTGTCTCCGAAGGTGACGGCGCCGGCCTGCTTAATGCTCTTTGGACCTACATGAAAGGTTTGAAGAACGTGACGGTTCGCACCCATGTGAAGGCCGATGAAGTTCTCTTTAACGATAAAGGCGTCGCGGTCGGCGTAAAGGTTAGAGAAAAATATTTCTTTGACACGCCGGAAACGGACGACAACGAAAACAAGACAGGTGTAGAAAAACGCATCGAAGCTAAGAAAGGCGTGATTTTCGCAACCGGCGGTTATGCCAGAGATAAAGCGTTCCGTTCTTCGGAAGTTCCTTTCTTAGCGGGCGTAGCCACCACCACAAACCCGGGCGCAACCGCCGGAGCATTAAAGATTTTGGTCAACGCCGGTGCCCAGCCGATGCACTTGTCTCTTTTCCGTTTCGCTTATCCGCTGCCGACCGAAGACATGATCTGGGGCATGATGGTCGATCCGGCGACAGGACGCCGGTTTATCAATGAAGGTTTAACCCGCAATGCGCTTGCACAGGCAGTTCTTCTGAAGAGACTGCAGAACGGAGACAAGAAACCGTTCATCATTTATGACGAAAAGTCTCTGGGTAAATTCCACAACCTCAATCGCGTCCAGCGCAGTCTTAACGGCTTAAACGGCATCGACGGCACAATGGTCAAGTACGACAATCTGAGCGAACTTTGCAAGGCCTTCGGTGCTGATCCTAAGATTGTTGAAGATGAGCTCGTTAAATACAACGCCATGATCTCGGAAGGCAAAGACGCTCAGTTTGACAAACCGCTCGAACGTTCCGGCCGCAAGGTTGAAGCGCTCGATCTGAAGGGACCGCTCTTTGCGATGGTCATCAACCCTAGACTGAACTACACACCGGGCGGAATTCGCACGGATTTACAAGGCAGAGCAATTGCGCTGAAGGACGGTAAACCGATCGAAGGTTTGTATGTGGTCGGTGAAGCCAGCGGCGGACTGCATGGCCAAGAACGTATGACCGGCTGCTCAATGCCTGAATGCGCTGTCTTCGGCATGATTGCCGGTGAAAGTGCCGCTCAACGCAAAAGTATCTAGGAGGAAGCCATGAAAGTTATTTATAAAGCCGCACTCTTAATCTGCTCATCCGTTTTTGCAATGTCCGTTCAGGCAGCAGGCATGCCTCAGTCCAGCAAGCACGCCCAGCGCGGTGTGAACTGCACACAGTGTCATACCACCGGCAAGTTTGAACCGGTTGAAACCAAGCAGTGCCAGACTTGCCACAATCAAGATCAGCTGGCCCAAAAAACCGACCGTCTCAACTACATTTCGCGCATGAAGAATCCGAAGACCGGCGAAGTCAAGGAACACCTCGCCAGAATCAATCCTCATGACAGCTATCACTTCGGCAAGACGGAAGACTGCACCGACTGCCATCGTGAACATCGTCCGAGTGTTAACGACTGTGCAACCTGCCATGACGTTAAAGCTTGGAATATGAAAGATCCGAAGTAAAGAATCCCTCCTAGGTCTCCCCTAGAGACCAAAAAAGCTCGGCTATGTATCTTCAGCCGAGCTCTTTTTATTGGAAGTTATTGGAAATTACTGAGGGCGTTTCGGATTGGTTCCCATGGCAGCTGCATCAATATTCGGTTCCACGAATAAGGCTTCCACTTCTTCGGGCGTGTAAACCTGCTTGCGGTTGCAGAATCGGCAGTTAACTTCAATCTTGCCCTCTGCCTTCAGAATATCCATGCATTCCTGCTTGCCTAACTGCAGCAGCATGCTGTCTGTCTTGTCGCGGGAGCAGTTGCACTCAAAAGTGATATCCGTTTCGGCAACAGGGACGAGTTTTTCCTGCCAGAAGAGGCGATGAAGAACATCGGTCGCCGGAACGTTAAGCAGCTCTTCTTTAGTAACGGTATGAGCCAGCTGCATGATTCTGCCCCAGGCATCCGGGTCGGAAATTTCGCTGACATTGCCGCCGACAGACGGCATCTTCTGAATAACAAGGCCGCCCAACTTCTTGCTGTCTGCTGCAAGATAAAGTTTGGTTTCGAGCTGCTCGCTCTTGGCCATGTAGTTTTCAAGATTTTCGGCAACGGAATTGCTTTCCAGCGAAACCATTCCTTGATAGGGCTGAACACCGGGTCTGCGGTCCTTCGGATCAAGAATAAGAGCGCAGAGGCCTTTTCCGTCTTTGTTGATCAGTTCCTGCAGATCCATTTCCGGTTTAATTTCGGCCCCTTCGCGGATCTCAGCCATCGCGCGAACGCTCATCGGATTGCGGACTTCGGCATAAATGAAGGCAATCGGGCCGGAACCCTTCACTTGAAGAATCAGGCTGCCTTCAAACTTAATGGTGCTCGAAAGAAGCAGAGCGCCGGCTGTGAACTGTCCGAGTAAAGCGGCCACGTTTTCAGGATAGTGATGGAATTTAATCATCTCCTGCCATTCCTCGGCCATTTGTACGCAGGCACCGCGAACCGGCGCACCTTCGAACAAAAATTTAATCATGCGGTTGTTAAGATTTTCTTTTTTATTTTCTGTCATAGATTGATGTGGTTACCTAAACTTATACATATTTTCACTAACCGGTGAATTTTAATATTTCGTTCGCTCGGGGTACACCTCCGATATGTTCAAAACGGACAAAGAGTAAACGTCTCACAGATAGTAGGGCCGTACATGAAACAAATTAAACGCGCTGATCTGCATATGCATTCGACATTTTCCGATGGTGTGGAAGAACCGGAGGAATTGGTTGTTCGAGCAAAAAACAACGGAGTCGAACTGATTTCGCTCACCGACCACGATGAGACAGGCGGATTGGAGCGTATGAGAGCAGCGGCCGCGCAGCACGGGCTGCAGTTCGTGAACGGTGTAGAAATCAGCGCTGATTACGGAGAAGTCTCCATCCACGTTGTGGGGCTGGATTTTGATCCGGAAGACGAAATGCTTCAAGCACTGCTTAGCCGTATCCGTGACAACCGCTTTGAACGAGCAGTGCAGATGGCTGAAAAATTAGAAAAGCTCGGCATGAAAGGTGTCTGGGATGGGGTTTTGAAAATTGTGACGAATCCCCGGCTCATCGGGCGCCCGCATTTCGCAGCGTGGCTCGTCCAAAACGGCTATGTTGAGGATTACAACGCCGCGTTCTCGAAGTACCTTTCGCGTGGAAAACCCGGCTACGTGGAGCGCGCCAAAACCTCTATCCATGAGGCAACCTCCGCGATTCTTCGTGCCAAAGGCATTCCGGTTCTGGCGCATCCGGGACGATACAAGCTCAATGAATGGGAATTTGACTGCATGTTCGAAGAGTTCACCGGAGCAGGCGGCCATGCTATCGAGGTGACAACCGGCAGCCACACACCGGGGCAGAACCTGCTTTTCTGTGATTTTGCTCAGTCCAGGAATCTTTGGGCTTCTACGGGAAGTGACTTCCATCGTCCCATGAACCGCTGCGAACCCGGATTGCAAGGAGACTTGCCGAGCACCGTTGATCCCGTTTGGAATCATTTCCGTGCCGCTTAAGGCGCGCACCTATACAATATTGACCTAAAAACCAGGCAGCTTCGGCTGCCTAAAGTTAGACGAACATAAAAGGTCATATTGATGGGATATATACTGCAAGTGATGCCTGAGAGCCCTCAGCCTCATCGCATCGAACAAGCCGCTAAACTTCTTTCAAAGGGACAGGTCGCCGCTGTTTCTACCGATACCGGATTTTCTTTGGTTTGCCGTTTGGATGACAAGGAAGCGCTGGATAAAATTCGTTTGATTCGTCAGCTGAGCGAGAAGAAGCACTTCACGCTTTTCTGTGACTCCTTGTCTCAGATGAGCAAGCTTGCTCGAGTCAATAACACCGGCTACCGCATGGCAAAAAGTGTCACGCCGGGGCCTTATACCTTTATTTTGGAAGCGACAAAAGAAGTTCCTCGCCGGCTCTCTCATCCGTCTAAAAAGACAATCGGTTTAAGAGTTCCTTCTAACAAAGCACTTCATGCTTTGCTGGAAAAGATCGGTGAACCGCTTGTCGGTACGACGATCATCATGCCGGGCGAAGAAGCACCGCTTTCTTCCGCTTGGGAAATTCAAGATCGAATCGGAGATCAGCTGGCGTTCATTTTGGATGACGGTAGTTCCGTGATCGGAGATACGACGGTGGTCGATCTTTCCGGAGACGAACCTGAGGTTATCCGTGAAGGCTTAGGCTCGGTTTCGGCTTTAGGTCTGTAGTCATCCTTCCTTAATTAGCACCAATAAAGAGATATATGGACATTTCTTCAATTGTTCAGACTATCGCGGTTTACGCGATCCCACTGATCTTCGCGATCACGATTCATGAAACGGCGCACGGTTACGTCGCTAAGCTCTGCGGCGACCAGACCGCTTACATGCTCGGCCGTTTAACGCTGAATCCGATTAAGCACATTGACCCTGTGGGTACGATCCTGGTTCCGGGTGCACTGCTGATCGGCAGTGCGCTGACCGGCATGAGCGGTATCGTGTTCGGATGGGCAAAGCCCGTGCCGATCAATTTCCGTAATCTTCGCAACCCGAAAACCGACATGATCTGGGTGGCGGCAGCAGGCCCCGGTGCGAATTTGATCCAGGCCATTCTTTGGGCAATTGTGCTCAAGATTTTGATCTCCATGGGCATTTACGAAGACTTCTTCTTAAAAATGTGTGTGGCCGGCGTCAGCTGCAACATCGTGCTCATGGCTTTAAACCTAATTCCGATTCCTCCTCTGGACGGAGGCCGTATCGTCACAGGACTTTTGCCTCCGGGAATGGCTTGGCAGTATTCGAGAATCGAACCTTACGGAATGTGGATTCTGTTTGCATTGATTCTGACCGGAACCTTGTCTATTTTCATGCGCCCCTTTATGAGAATGGGGCAGGCCATCGTTCAGTGGTTCATTTAGTTTGAGGACAAGCATCATGAGAGCACCGTATATTCCGTCCGAGCATGCTGTTAAAGGGTTAAACGCAGAACCTTCGGCATGGATTAAGCGTTTTTGTCCGCTCTTTTCTCCCAACGCCAAGGTGCTGGATATGGCCTGCGGCGCCGGCCGAAACACCAAGCTTCTGGCTTTCTTCGGAAACCAAGTGACGGGATTGGATATTGATGAGCGCTGCAGACCTTACATTGAAGCAATTCCGGGTGCGACTTTTATGCAGGCGGATTTAGAAGGGGCCCCGTGGCCTTTCGAGGATGAAGTCTTTGACGTCATTGTCGTAAGCTTCTATTTGGAGCGTTCGCTGTTTCCGCATTTGGTTAAATCTTTAAAGCAGGGCGGATATCTTATTTATGAGACGTTCATGCTCCCCTTCGAAGGATTTGACGGCAATCGCGCAAAGAGTCCGGATTTTGTGCTGAAGCCTTTGGAGCTCATCGATGCTTTCCGCGAAACGATGGAAGTGTTCGCATACGAAGAGTCGCTTATTGAGAAGGGCGACTGCTTCCAGCGGTTTGCGGCGAGAAAGCCAATCAACGGGAAAAATGTTCCGGTGATCCTGCCAAAAGAATAAATCTTAGTGAAATCAATGATTATGGAGCCTCGTTAGGCTCCATAACTTCTATACAATGAATTTGATAAACCAACCAAGGATCTCACCTCAAGGAGTGACTGATAATGATTAAAGGCAGTATTGTTGCACTGGTCTCGCCGATGTTCGAAGACGGCACCATTGACTACGACTCTTACCGCAACCTCATTGAAATGCACATTGCCGCCGGCACGAACGCCATCGTTGCCGTTGGTACAACCGGCGAAAGCCCGACGGTTGATTATGACGAACATAACGAACTGGTTCGCGTAGCTGTCGAAACGGCCGCCGGCCGCATCCCCGTGATTGCCGGCACAGGCTCTAACTCCACCAAAGAAGCGATTGAGCTTTCTGCCTACGCAGCCTCAGTCGGAGCAGATGCAACACTTCAAGTTGTTCCGTATTACAACAAACCGACACAGGAAGGTCTCTTCCAGCATTTCAAGGCGATTTCCGAAGCCGTGGATATTCCGATCATTCTCTACAACGTTCCAGGAAGAACAGTTGCTGATCTGAAGAACGACACCGTGCTTCGCCTCTTGGAACTGCCGAATGTTATCGGTTTGAAAGACGCCACCGGTGATTTGGGCCGCGCTTCCGAACTCTTGAGCCGTCTGCCGAAAGACCGTGAATTTGCGATTTACAGCGGCAACGACGATTCCGCGCTTGCCTTGATGCTGATGGGCGGCTCCGGCGTTATTTCCGTGACTGCCAACGTGGCTCCGGAACTCATGAGCCGCATGTGTGCGATGGCTCTGGCCAATGATGTCATGGGTGCCCGTGAAATCAATGACCGCCTGATGCCCCTGCACAAAGAACTCTTCTGTGAACCGAACCCGATTGTTCCTAAGTGGGCTCTCCACAGAATGGGTCTGATTCCTCCGGGAATCCGTCTTCCTCTGACTCCGCTTTCCCCCTCGAAACACGAGCAGGTTGAGCGAGCATTGATGGTCGGCGGATGCATCTAATCTACTGAGCACCACGAAAGAGGCGGTATAAGCTAAAATTACCGCCTTAATAGTTTTAATTTTCCCGATTTTCCAGGGAGTTGGAGTGACTAAATGAGCAGATTTCCTCTGCGTGCCTGTACTGTTGCCGTCATTGCGGCCTCTTTGACCGGATGTCAGTACTTGGGTTCTAAATTTACAGACGAAAAGATTCAGTACGAGAGCACAACCAGCCGCGCTCCGTTAGAAATTCCGCCTGATCTTTCTCAGCTCCCGATGGACGATCGTTTTACCGTTCCCGGTAAGACTCAGACCGTTACCGCCACTCAGGTTGCTGAAACCGAACAGGCTCGCAAGAACGCTTCCGGCGCCGCTGTCGAAAACGGCACCGCTCCGGTTCTGCCCACAACCGTCGTGACAAAAATTGTTAAAGACGGCAGCGAAAGATATATCCAAGTCAACCTCCCGCCAGAACAGGTTTGGGAATCTCTGCTCGACTTCTGGCCTTCCGTCGGTCTTCAGGTTGAACGGGAAGATCCGCGCGCCGGCGTGATGGAAACCAACTGGGCAGAAAACAAAGCCAATCTGCCGCAGGACATTATTCGAGCTACGCTCGGCAAACTTCTCGACTCCGTTTACTCCACCGGCGAACGTGACCGTTACCGCACCCGTATCGAACGCAATGCAAACGGCGGTACGGATATTTACATCACGAACCGCCGCATGGTTGAAGTCTATACCAGCTCCAGCGAAGAGCACACCGCCTGGCAGCCGGCTCCGGCTGACAAAGAGCTCGAAGCTGAAATGCTGACTCGCTTGTCGCTGCGCTTGGAAAATGACTTCAATCCGAAGCAGAAGACCAGAGAAGAGATCGAAAAACAGCCTGCACTGCAGAAAGCCGCTCCGGTTTATGTCAGCCGTGAAATCAAGGGTGCCGACGGCAAGACCGAAGCCCTTGAAATCGACGAAGACTTCGACCGCGCCTGGAGACGCGTGGGCGTCGGCCTCGATCGTGTCGGTCTGAACATTGAAGACCGCGACCGTTCTGCCGGCATTTACTACATCCGTTACCTGGATCCGGACTACGAAGTTAAGAAGCGCAACGACGAAGGTCTCTTCAGCCGCTGGTTCTCGAAAGAAAAACCCGTCGATGCACCGCTTTATCGTGTCAAACTTGTTTCTGACGGTAATAAGACAACTGTCACCGCAATGCCTGACAGTGATAAGACCGATCCTTTGAGCACTTCTGCAAGAATTTTGAATCTGCTCCAAGAACAAGTCAGATAAAAATTCAAATCAAATTCGAAGCCGGCGCCCTGAAAACGTCGGCTTTTTCATAGGAGAAAATAAATTGCGCCGAACTGACCGCGAAGTTACTGATGCTCAGAAGATGAAAGCGATTCTTGATCGCTGCAAAATCGTGAGCTACGCCATGTGGGACGGGGAAAAACCTTACGCAGTGATCATGAACTTCGGCTACGAATTTACGTCTGAAGGGAAGCTCCGTCTCTACAGCCACAGCGCTCTTGAAGGTAAGAAAGTTTCCATCATCCGCGGCATCTGCAATAAAGCGGCTGCGATTATGGAGTGCGGAGAACGCGTCGTTATTGATCCCGAAATTCCCTGCAAGAGCGGCTCGGCTTTCCAAAGCATCATGGCCAGCGGCACAATGAAAATCCTTCAAGGTTCGGAAGCTCGTCACGCGCTCGAAGTTTTCTATCGCCACCAGACCGGAGTGGTGCCGCCCTTCCCGGAAGGTGCGGAAAACTTCGTCACGATGTTCTGCCTTGAGTGCGATGAGTACACCTGCAAAATCTGCGTGAAATAACCGTTCTGAGGCAATTTACCGTCTGAACAGCGTCGCAGACTGCTAGGATGAGGCACGTCAAAAAGGAAGATTTAAAACAATGGCAGAAACAGTAATTGGAAAAGATACGGTTGCTTGGCTGAAGATCGATGTTTTTGATCTCACCGGAAATCAGTTGCAGGAAGGTCCGGAAGAAGGCTGGCAGGTGCTCTTCGGACACAATGATATTTTTCCGAAACTCGAACAAGCCTTGATGGGCAAGAAGGCCGGAGATTCCGTTACGCTGACCCTGGAACCGGAAGATGCTTTCGGAGAAAGCGAACCGGAACTGATTCGCTCTGTTCCGCTGAATTTGCTCGGCGATAATGTTGAACCCGGCATGAAAGTGGAAGGCGTCCCCGGAGAGCCGAGTGACGGAAGAATATATACCGTGATCGGCAGCGATGAAAATCACGTTTTCTTAGACGGCAATCATCCGTTCGCAGGCTGGGCGCTCAAGTTTGTCGTTAAAGTCCTGAAAGTGGAAAAAGCGACTCCCGAAGAAGTCGAGGAGATGGAGGCTCCCGAACTCTTAGAAGTTGCAGACCTCGTTAAAGAGGTTTCTGAAAGTAAACATTGATTCTCACAGGAATCACGGTCCCAGAAATAAGAACGGCTCGATATCTTATCGAGCCGTCTGTCTAATCGGATACGCCGAAAGAATGCTATTTGGTTTCTTTTGCTTTCTTTTGCAGATCAGCCAATAATTCCCAAGCCTGGCGCGGCGAGAGATCATCCATCGAAACATCTGCGAGCTTATCCCTGAGTTCGAGCAGCGCGGGATCCTCTTCGGAAAGCTCTTCTTCCGGGAAGATCGTTGTCGAAGCCTCTGAGGCAACGAACAGGTCTAATTGTTTATCGTCCGTTTGAGCCGCGCGTTCTTCAAGTTTTAAGAGCACCTTTTGTGCGCCTCGAATCACGCTTCTCGGAATGCCTGCGAGCTTAGCAACAGCGATACCGTAGCTTTGATTGGCGGCGCCGGGTCGGATTTCGTGCAGGAAAACAATGTTCTTCGAGCTTTCTGCGGCAGCGACATGAACATTGACGACGTCAGGCAGCGTCTTTTCTAACTGCGTCAGCTCAAAATAATGCGTTGCAAAGAGCGTCAGGCTTCTGCAGTTAACAACCAAATCCTCTGCGATCGCGGCTGCCAGAGATAACCCGTCAAAGGTAGATGTGCCCCGACCGACTTCATCCATAAGAACCAGGCTCTTATCGGTGGCCTGACGAAGGATCGAAGCGGTTTCGGTCATTTCTACCATGAACGTGGAAAGTCCTCTTGCCAGATCGTCTGCGGCGCCGATACGGGTCAGGATTTTATCGATGACGCCGATGTCCGCGCTCTCTGCGGGAATAAAGCTTCCGCTGTAAGCCAAAAGAACAATAAGAGCGATGGAACGCATGTACGTGGATTTACCGCCCATGTTCGGGCCGGTAATGATGTGGAGACGATGCTGGGCATCGAGATCGCAGTCATTAGGTACATAGTTCTCGATCGTTTCTTCAACGACCGGGTGCCGGGCGCCCTTGATCTCAACAGAGGTTACTGGAACAAAATTCGGCTTGATCCAGCGGTACGTATCGGCGTGCTGAGCAAAAGAAGAAAGCGCATCAAGGACGCTGACGCCATGGGCAGAATTCAGAAGATCCTGACAGAAAGGCTTGCACTTAAGAATGAGTTCTTCGTAGAGCTGTTTTTCCAAGGCTTTGGATCGTTCCTCGGCGCTGACCGCTTTATCTTCAAAAGCTTTGAGCTCCGGCGTGATGTAGCGCTCAACGTTTTTCAGCGTTTGGCGGCGGCGGTAATCGGTCGGTACTTTGTCGATCTGACCTTTTGGTACCTCAATGAAGTAACCTTGAACGCTGTTGAATTCCACTCGAAGATTAGGAATGCCCGTCCGTTCTTTTTCACGGGCTTCGTAGTCAACTAAGAATTGACCGCCGTGATTCTTAAGAGCGCGGAGTTCGTCGAGTTCAGCATTAAAGCCTTCCGCGATGACATTTCCGTCGCGAATAAAGGTACTGGGCTCTTTTTTGAGCGAAGCACAAAGAAGCTGATAAAGCTCTTCAGGAAGCGGCAGCTCTTCTGCGGTTTCTTTAAGAAGTTCGGAATCGAGATCCGAAAGATTCTCAGCAATCACATTGAGAGAGGGAAGGGCATCGCGTAAAGCGGCAAGCTCTCGAGGTTTGACCGAGCCTAAGGCAATGCGGGTAGCCGTTCGTTCGAAGTCAGGAATGCCTTTTAAGAACTCGTTGATGTTTTCTAACTTCTCCATCGAGTCCAATAGGATCTCGACGGCATCAGAACGTTTAGCAGCTTGAGCCTGTTCTCTGCATGGGGAAGTCAGCCAGGAGGCGAGACGGCGGCTTCCCATCGCCGTACGGCAATGGTCCATTGTCGAGAAGAGCGTGTTGGTCTGCTCTCCGCGAAGCGTTCGGACGATTTCTAAGTTTCTGCGGGAGGCCGCATCAAGGCCTAAGTGGTCATTGTCCGTTTCGCGGGTAATTGCCGTGATGTGCGTTAAGTCGGTTCCCTGAGTAGAGCGGGCATATTCGGCTACGACGCCGGCGGCCGTGATCAAAATGTCGGAGTCTGCAATCCCGAAAGGCTCAAGAGTGGAGGTTCCGAATTGCTTCAGCAGTGTCTTTTCAGCACGAATTCGATCAAAGTGCCAGTCGGGGAGGGCAGAAACGGAACGATCCGGGAAACGCTCTTCGGCGAGTTCACGGTCACGGTCTGCAATCAAAATCTCCGACGGATTGATGCGTTCGATTTCATTGATAAGGCCGGCCTCAGTTGTTTCCATGGCCTTGAAGACACCGGAAGAAATGGTCATCCAAGCTAATCCGACGGCGCTCCCTTTGCCCTGAAGATAAACGGCGAGCAGCGTGCTTTCCGACCGATCATTTAAAAGACTTTCATCGGTTAGCGTGCCCGGCGTGATCGTACGAACCAGCTTTCTTTCCATTAAGCCTTTGCCCGGAGTGCCGAGCTGCTCGCAGATGCCGACGCTGAAGCCTTGATTGACCAAACGAACCAAATATTGATCCAAGGTCATGTAGGGAATGCCGGCCATCGGAATGCGCGTTCCGGAGTTGGTAGAAGAACGCGATGTCAGCGTAAGCCCGAGCACCCTATGGACGAGTTCGGCGTCTTCGAAAAAGGTTTCGTAGAAGTCGCCCATTCGATACATGATCAATAAGGTCGGGTTGTCGCGTTTGATCTGAATAAACTGACGCATTGCCGGCGTAAAGCTCAGCAGATCCTGCTCACTAATATTGGCAATCGAGGCGATAGACTTGTCGGTCATTGATACTAAAAAATAAGCGGCGTTGGTTGATGATATCTCAACGGACGAAAAATCGATAAAAAAAGCCTTCGGACGGTTCGCCGAAGGCTGTATCAAAGTTTGCGCTAAAGATTAAGCTTGGCGGCCCTGAATGACGCTGATCATTTCCGGGAAAATCTTCGGAGCGGCGGCAATGATTTCACCTTTCTGAAGATAATCACCTTCGCCGGAGAAGTCGGTAACGAAGGCGCCGGCTTCACGGGCAATCAAAGCTCCGGCGGCGATATCCCAAATCTTGATGCCTTTTTCCCAGTAGCCGTCAAAACGACCGCAGGCCGTCCAGCACAGATCTAAGGCGGCGGAACCGATACGGCGCAGACCGCAGGTCTTTTCCATCATGACCTTCATAGACTTGATGTAAGCGTCGTAGTTATCGCCTTCGCGGAAGGGGAAGCCGGTGGCAAGCAGTGCATCCTGCATGGAATTGCAGCCGGAGACGCGGATACGGCGGGAATCAAGGTAAGCACCTTTGCCTTTGGTAGCGGTAAAGAGCTCATTGGCCATCGCGTGGTAGACGACGGCATGGAGCGGCTGACCGTTTTTCAGCAAAGCGATGGAAACGGCAAACTGAGGAATTCCGTGAATAAAGTTGGTAGTGCCGTCGAGCGGATCAATGACCCAAGTGTATTCGGCTTCTTTCTTGCCGCTCTCGCCGGATTCTTCACCGAGGAATGCGTGATCGGGATAGGCAGTCTTAAGCGTTTCTAAGATAACGCGTTCGCATTCTTTGTCGACTTCTGTGACGTAGTCGCCGAGGCTCTTGTTGGAGATCTGAAGATTGCTGCGGTCACGGAAAGCAATGACCTGGATCTTGCCGGCATCCCGAGCAGCCTTAATTGCCATATTGAGCATGCCTTCATTCTGCATGGGCAGAGAAGGAGCGGGGCGGTAATGTTTCTTCTGATCGCCGTTTTCAGCGCTTTTACGGCTGGCTGAGCGAGGAGCGCGTTTTTTTTCGGTGGCCTTTGTCGTTTTTGCCATCGGCTTAGTTGTGGTTGCCATTTATTCCTCTGATGAACTTTTTATGCACCGCCTCAGCGGTGAAGTAAACTTTAGAATCCGAAATTTTACCTCAAGAGACAGTAGTTTATGGACTTCCTTCCCCAACGAGGGCGTATCCGCTTCGTTCTCGTTTCACCGAGCCACCCGGGCAATATCGGCGCTGCCGCTAGGGCGATTAAGACCATGGGATTTAACCGTCTATACGTCGTGAGCCCCCGTCATCCCGAGTACCGCACCGATCCGGATGCAATTGCTTTTTCTACTCACGCGGTCGATGTCCTGCAAAACAGCGTCTGCACCGAGACACTTTTAGAAGCGTTAAAAGATGTTTCTTTCGCCTGCGCGCTTTCCGGTTATGACCGGGAGTTCGGACCTCCTCTGGCAGATCTGCAGAGTTCCTGCGAAATGGTTAAGGCTCGCTTGGAAGAAAATCCTCGTGAAGAAATTGCCTTTGTTTTCGGTACTGAAAGAAGCGGACTGACGAACGAAGAAATGATGCTCTGCCAGCTGTGCACCGCAATCCCGGCTAATCCTGAGTGTGACTCATTAAATCTCGCGCAGGCCGTACAGGTAACGGCTTATCAGGCTCAGCAGACCCTTCGCGGAAGAGCCCTGGACGCACATGCTAATCGTTTTGAAGGTGAGCCGCCCGCAAGTGTTGAAGCCATTGAAGGACTGTATGAACATCTCGAAGCGGCAATGATTGCATGCGGTGCTCTGAACCCGGAACGCCCGAAGCTGATGATGCCCAAACTGAAAAGAATTTTGTCTCGATCCGGTTTAAGCGCTCCTGATGTCGATATGCTTAGGGGTATCTGCGCTGCGATTATTTGTCCGCGGGCAGAGCGCAGCGGAAGAAAAACGAATAAAGACGGACAGCAATAAAAAATCAGAGGGAAGGATGTTTTCGAGAATCAAAGGCGACGTCGACTCCATTTACGAAAGAGATCCAGCTGCTCATTCACGCTGGGAGGTTCTGCTTTGTTATCCCGGGCTGCATGCCATCATTGCACACCGTGCTGCGCACTGGTTATGGAATAAAAACTGGAAAGTGACGGCAAGAGCACTTTCCCAGTGCAATCGTTTCCTCACCGGTATTGAAATCCATCCCGCTGCCAAGATCGGAGACCGGGTGCTGATCGATCACGGAATGGGCGTTGTGATCGGAGAGACGGCAGAAGTCGGAGACGACTGCACGATTTACCACGGCGTGACCTTGGGCGGAACGTCCCTTGCCTCGGGAACGAAGCGGCATCCGACGATCGGTAAAAACGTCATTGTCGGGGCCGGCGCCAAGATTCTCGGCGGGTTTGAAATCGGGGACAACTGCCGCATCGGCAGTAATGCTGTTGTGATCAAACCGCTCCCGCCGAATTCAACGGCGGTGGGAAACCCGGCTCGAATTGTTGATAAATCAAAGAAAGCCGAGCCCAAAAAAGAGCCGGAAACCCAGCCTGATCCGAAAACCCAGGTTCGCTTAGCTGCCTACGGTGTGGTCGCAAACGAAGAAGACCCGTACGTAGAGAAGATCAAATCGCTTGAAAAACTGCTTCAGGCGCAGCAGGCTCGCTTGGACGAAATGGAAAAGAAGATCAGCTGAGCGCACCTGAACCAATCCTCAAAAAAAGTGCAGCCCGAAGGCTGCACGAATCAAAAAGACCAAATCCGGGTTACACGTTATTTTGCGGGACAGTGTAGAGCTCGTCGATCTCAGCGCGAAGTTTCTCGCGGATGATCGGCCGGCGCAGCTTCATGGTGACTGTCAGGCATCCGTTATCTACGGTCCAGTGTTCCTTCAAAAGACGAATATTGCGCGGAATACCGTACTGCGGAAAGCGAGAGGCGGCTTTCTTTAACCGCTTCAGCGCGGCCATACGGATGTCGCGCCGCATGAGCATGCGGTCGTCAGTCGGATCCGCGTTGAATTCCTTAGCAAATTTCTCCCATTCGGCTTCGTTGACGACAGCCAGAGCCGTGATGAAGGGACGCGCTTCACCGACAACCATGACTTGCTCAAAGAGCGGATCCGTCTGAATGGCGAGCTCCATATCGGTCGGAGGGATCTTCTCTCCTGTGGAGGTCACGATGATTTCTTTAATTCGGCCTTTGATGCGAATGCGTCCGGCGTCCGATAAATCTGCTTGGTCTCCGGTTTTGAACCAGCCGTCTTCGGTAAAGACCTCGGATGTTGCATCCGGACGCTTCCAGTAGCCCTTCATGACGGTAGGGCCTTTAACCTGAAGCTCTTCCATGTCGCCGAGTCGAATTTGCAGCCCGGGAATCGGCTGTCCGACGGTGACGGGATTGTTGCAGTTTTCGCGATTAACAGAAATAACCGGAGAGGTTTCGGTCAGTCCGTAGCCTTGCCTCAGTTCAACGCCCATGGCATTGTAGAAGCGGCCGATGGCATTGTTTAATGCAGCGCCCCCGGCAATAGCAATCCTCAGGCGTCCTCCGAAAACGTCGCGAATCGGCAGGACAATGCGGCTTTCCAGCATCGGCCAAATGAAAGAATCGAGCCAGGAAGCAGACGAAGAAGGGACGGCTAAACCGTTGCGGCGGCAAAACCTTCTCCAGCCGATCATTTCGGCTTGATCGGCAAGTGTGGCAGCAATGCTTCCCTTGGATTTCAAGCTCGCTTTAATGCGATTATGGAATTGCTCAAAGACACGCGGTACGGCTACAAAAATCGTCGGGCGAATGACCTTCAAATCCTCGGCAAGTTTCAAGACGGAACGTGCGAAACCGACCTCTGCGCCTAAGAACAAAGTGAAGTAGAAAGTCACGGTTCTTTCGAACGTATGAGAAAACGGCAGGAATGACAAGAAGACATCATCGGGACCGACATCGATCACTTGAGAGAAGGATTTCACATTGCTCAAGACGTTGTCGTGCGTCAGCATGACGCCCTTTGGCTTCCCGGTGGTTCCGGATGTGTAGACGATGGCGGCAAGATCATTCGGATCGATCGAGACGTCTTCAAGCTCCGTTTTCTCACTTTGCTTTAACCAATCCGAAAGATTCACAACAGGCACCGGAGAATCCGGCGAGGCGCTCTCTGCGTCATTTCCTGTGGTCACAACGAGCTCGAGATACGGATATTCTTTCTGGACGTTTAACATTGCGTTCCAGCGCAGTGTGCGCGGTACAAAAAGAATCTTGGCTTCTGAGTTGTTCAGGATGAAGGCGCTGGAGGAAGGCGTATCAACCGCGTGCAGAGGGACCGGCACCATTCCTTGGGAAAGGATGCTCAGATCACAAGCCGTTGCCGTAATGGAATTCGGCAGGAGGACAGCTGCGTGGTCGCCTTTTTTTAATCCGGAAGCTGTGAAGGCTTTGCGCCAGCTGCGGACCATATCGGCGAACTCTTTCCAAGTTACACCGATCCATGTCTTAGATTTGTCGTCAAACTGGCGGTAAGCAACCTTGCTCGGACGAACGTTTTCGTTGATCACAAGCAAATCCGGAATGACGCGCACGTTGTTAAGGTTGTCAGCTGTCATTTATTTTCCAAAGTCTTCATAAAGTTTTTCGATGTCGTTCCCGTGTTTGGCGAGAATGACGCGGCGCTTCAATTTCAGTGTGGGCGTTAAAGAATCGTTTTCAATGGTCCACGGATCCTTAAGGAGAAGCACAGAACGAGGTACACCATACTGCGGAAATGATTTGCAGGCGCTCTTGATGCGTTTAAGGATTTCCCTGATGACGGCTTTATTGGTCAAAATCTCGGGGTCTTTGGGATCCAAATTCAGAGAACCGGCAAAACGTTCGAAGTTGTCCTTGTTGAGTACTAAGAGACCCACGATAAACGGACGATTGTCCCCGTAAACCATTGCCTGATCAAAAAGCGGGTCGGTTTCGATCGCCTGTTCGATATCGACGGGCGGGACCTTTTCACCTGTGGAGGTGACGATGATTTCTTTGATGCGTCCTTTGATCTTCAGATAATTTCCGGGAAGAATGTCGGCTTGGTCTCCGGTAGAGAGCCAGCCTTCGGGATCCAGAGTCTTGAAAGTGTCTTCCGGGCGCTTCCAGTAGCCTCTCATGACCTGCGGCCCGCGAACTAAGAGTTCATCCTTTTCTCCCAGTTTGGCTTCGATACCCTGAAGGATTGGACCGACGGTGTCGGGATGATTGGCTCCGATCTTATTGACGGAGATAATTGGAGAGGTTTCGGTCATGCCGTAGCCTTGGAAAATTTCAATTCCCAAGCCGATGATGGTTTTTGCAACTTCCGGGCTCAGCGCTGCGCCGCCGGAGACGGCGACGCGCATCCGGCCGCCGAATGAATTCTTGATTTGATTGCGGACCAGTTTGTCGTAAAGAGGATCCATCAGTCGATCAAATGCCGCCGGAACAGAGGAGTCGACGGGGAGGCCGTTCCTGCGGCTGAAGTTGCGGTAGCCTGCATCGACAGCAGCTTGGAAAACGAGACGGCTCACAGCGCCTTTTTGTTTCAGACGCTCATTGATTTTGGCGGCAACTTTTTCAAAGACTCTCGGAACGGACATCATGATGGAAGGACGGACCGTCTTTAAATCGTCGAGGATGCGTGCGACGCCTCGGCTGAAAGTGACTTTATTGCCCATTCCCAGGCCGATGTAATAGGACGTGGTGCGCTCAAATGTGTGAGACAGAGGCAGGAAGGACAACCAGGTGTCGGATGGATTCGGCGCAATGTTGTACAGCAGCGCAGAAATGTCACTCATGATGTTTTTGTGCGTGAGCATGACGCCTTTGGGTTTGCCTGTTGTTCCCGAGGTGTATACCAAAGCGGCCAAGTCTTCTTCTTCCGGACCGGGCGGGAGAGTTCCGACAGAATCGCCTTCTTTCAGCCACTCGTTCATATTGACGCAGCAAACCTCTTTACTTTCAGGCTCGGACGCGTCATCGACGTAGACGACTGTATGGAGCTGGGATAAATCGGCTCCTGCAGCTTGAATAGCATGCCAGCGGGCGCGGTTTACCGTTACCAGGAGCTTCGTGTCCGAATCTTCCAGAATGTAGGCGCAGTTCGCCGGCGTATCGATGATATGCAGCGGGACCGGGACAAGGCCGACGATCAGGGCGCCTTGATCAAAGCAGACGGCATCAATACCGTTGGGCAGGAGCATAGCGACTCTGTCGCCCTTCTTAAGTCCGGAAGCGACAAAAGCATTGGCCCATTCAAGAGAACGAGCGTAGAGCTCCTTAAAAGAAAGTGTTTCCCATTCTTTAGTTTTTGAATTGAATTGGCAAACTGCCGGATCATCTCCGCGAATTTCGAGGTGATGCGAAACGAGCTCAGGGATGACATGGAGCTTTCTTATCTCCTCAGCGCGGGTAAATTCATTATCTTGTTCTTGCTGCATGATTTATTTCGAAGGGTTTTCCGTGACGGCAAAATTCAGATTTAAAGCACGGATAATTTTGAGAATGGTTGAAAATTCCGGAGAGCATTGCCCCGAAAGCGTGCGGTAAAGGCTTTCTCTGGAAAGACCCGTTTCGCGGGCAAGGCGGGACATGCCGTAATTCTTGGCAATACGCCCGAGCGCGGCTGCAATTTCTGCAGCGTCGTTCTGAGCGCTCTGGAGCATTCGATTGAGCGTATTGACGAGCTCTTCCGAGTCCTCTTTAAGGGAAGAGGACGGTGTTTTTGTCGATAAATTCATAACTTCGGCAAACGAAAGGAAATTTTGCCGAGTGTAGCCTATAGGCTACAGAAATTCAAAAATTCAGATAGGAATGCCGGAAGGTTAATTAATTCGGCATGATCGGAAGTTTCATCGGCTGCAGGATCATGGAGGTAATTTCCTCTGAGCGGATAACATCCGGAAGCTCTTTATGCGCGTCTCGGAAGTAATCCATAACGACCTTAATGCATTCGGTGTAGTAGCGCTGAGCAATGTTTTCCATGAGATTGTAGGTTTTACCGCTCTCGTCATGGAAATTAGGGTAGTCAAGAAGTGAATAATCAAGCAAATCTTCGACGGTGAGCATTCCCTCGCTGACCGTATAGTACTGAGTCAGAGTAGCGAAGGCTTCGTTCTGCTTGTTGAAAAGGCGGGAGGTAAGCACCAGATCCAAAGAATCGGAAGAAATATCTTCGTCGCTGTCTTCATCGCAGAAAGTTTCAGGCTTAACGCTCTCGATTGTTAAGGAAGCCTGGTTGATCATGCTCCATAAAGCATGACAATCATATTTCTTCAAGCGATAGCTCTGTGCCTTAATACGGAAAGTTGCGTCACCGTCCTCATCGTGTCCGAAATCGGCCGTGAAATTGTTGATCAGATCATCGGCTCTCTGCAGGGCTTCTTCTTCAGAGAAGAATGCGCCGGCGTCTGCCAAAAAAGATAGATATTTCTGCAGACGGCGAGTGTCATAGCCTTTACGGTCAAGTTTCACTTGTTCAAATGCATACTGGCCGGCAATCATACCCGGCGTAAAAGTTACTCCGTCCTCAACATACTCTCCGCTGTTGTTGATGAAGTCGGCAACACGATCGAGCTGTCCGCAACCATAGATTGCCAAACAGATCGAAGGGATCGTACGACTCGGAGAAGTGAAACGCATTTGAAAACTCGAACAAAAAATAATGAAACAGGGACGACCATTTTAACGACTCCGAGACAGAGAGGAGCACAAGACGGGACTCGAAAAAATCTGTATTTACAATTCGGCGTCCGTCATTGAGCTCATGGGCCTGAGCGATTTTTTAACTTGATAAGAAAGGAAAAAATGCATAAAAATCGACAAGAAATTACCCACAGCCACCGACGGAATATTAGGGAAAATACCTATATAAATAATGACAATATTTCAATGTGCTATTAAAATAGTGACAGATAGAAGCGATTTTTTAAAGGGAATAGGTTGGAAAAATTGGATATCTTTTAAAAGTATTTATTATTTAATATATACAAACGGATGAAAAATTTTCTTACTAACTGAATTTTCTATATTTTATTTAAAAATTCCTCAAAAAAATAGGTATTCTATTCATACAGTCTTACGAAAGCGTTGCTCCTCAAACATAACGCTGAGCAGTTTGGTTGGTCCCGGACTGTTCAATAGACAACTAAAAGCCGTCGAGAATCCTCGACGGCTTTTCCTTATATAGAAATTTTCTAGAAATTCTTTTTAAGCTGCGGTCATGCCAAATGAGGCCCGAAGGAGGCCGGCTAATGCCTGACATAGGTTTTCAAATAATTTTTGTCCGGGCATTCAGTTGAATCCCTGATAATTGAATTGAAAATATAGGTATAAAGCGGAGGTACTCCACTATAAGTAATTTCCCTTATTAAAACTCATATTATTTCATGAAGTTAGAGAAATTTTAAACTGACCCTATTTAATTAGGTTAAAACCGGTTTGTTCTATTGAATATAACGAAATAATATTCTTATTAAGAATAATTTCAAAAAACCGGTCTCTATAGAGGTTTTTGCCCGAATCTAAGGCTGATGAGAAATAAGAAGAATAACCTTTTGAATTAAATCTAAAAACACTAAATTTACATTTTTGTTCTGACATACCTATTTTGAGTGATGAATTTTCGGAAGGGCTCAGGGGAAAAAAGATAGTTACAAAATCACCTCAAAAAAACGATTCTCAACCTATTGTGTTTTTTCGGTTTTGCGATTTTTCATGTGTTTCACGCAGGTCCTTTTATCTACAAGGATTTTGATTTTTTGCTCTAGATTTTGGCTATACAAGAGATTTTTGATAACCCCTCATATTTCCGTATATTGTTATCTTTTTCGAGTTCTAACACCATCCGTTGTATGAGATTATCATTTGGAGTAGATTAACTCGTCCGGCCGCACAAACTGAGTTTTGCTGTCGGAAGTCTATAGATTTGGAATTAACGTTTAAAGCCTTATAAGTTAGATAGAGAAGGAGACAAGGCAGATGAGTCCTACGATGGAGACGCCGATGTACGTCATCAAGCGTGACGGCACCGTCAAAGATTTCGACATTTCGAAAATTGCAGCCGCTCTCGAAAAAGCCGGTAAAGCTACCGGTGAATTCGATGCTGCGACCGCAAACCGCATCACTCATATCGAAGTGATGAACCGTCTGGCTCAGCAGAATGTTGCGACTCCTACTATTGAACAGATTCAGGACGCCGTTGAAAACGCCCTTTTTGATACCGGATTCCGTAAGACGCTGCGTGCTTATATTGTTTATCGCGAACAACGCGCAAAAGCCCGCGATGCCCGCCGCAGTCTCGTGGATGTCGAAAGCTCCATGAATGAGTATCTGCAGCATCTTGATTGGCGTGTGAATGCCAATGCCAACCAGGGCTATTCTTTGGGCGGTTTGATTCTTAACGTTTCCGGTAAGGTCGTGGCCAACTATTGGCTCAACTATATTTATCCTCCGGAAGTCGGCAATGCCCACAGACAAGCCGATATCCATATCCATGACTTGGATATGCTTTCCGGATACTGCGCAGGATGGTCTCTTAAGACACTTTTGAATGAAGGTCTGAACGGTGTTCCGGGCAAAGTTGAAGCCGGCGCTCCGAAACACTTAACCAGTGCTGTCGGACAGATCGTTAATTTCCTCGGCACCATGCAGAATGAATGGGCCGGTGCTCAGGCTTTCAGCTCTTTTGACACCTATCTGGCACCTTTCATCCGCATCGACAACCTTGATTACAAGGAAGTCCGTCAGTGCATTCAGGAACTCATTTACAACCTGAATGTCCCGAGCCGCTGGGGTACACAGACTCCGTTTACAAACCTGACGTTTGACTGGGTCTGCCCGCAGGACCTTCGCGATCAGCATCCTTTGATCGGCGGAGAAGAAGTTGATTTCACGTACGGTGAGCTCCAGAAAGAAATGGACATGATCAACCGTGCGTATATTGAGGTCATGCTTGAAGGCGACGCTAAGGGCCGTGTATTTACGTTCCCGATCCCGACATACAACATGACGCCGGATTTCAATTGGGACAGCCCCAACGCACATCTGCTTTTCAGCATGACAGCCCGCTATGGTCTGCCGTATTTCCAAAACTTCATCAACTCCGAGCTCAAGCCGAACATGATTCGTTCGATGTGCTGCCGTCTGCAGCTTGACTTGAGAGAGCTGCTGAAACGCGGCAACGGACTTTTCGGCTCTGCCGAACAAACCGGTTCTTTAGGCGTTGTGACAATCAACTGCGCTCGTTTGGGTTATGTTTTTGCTCAGGACGAAGAAGGTTTGTTCAATCGTCTGAACTATCTGCTTGACTTGGCCCGCAACAGCCTGGAGATTAAGCGCAAGGTCATTCAGCGCCATATGGATCAGGGCCTGTTCCCGTATACAAGACGTTATCTCGGTACGCTGCGTAATCACTTCTCTACGATCGGTGTGAACGGCATCAATGAAATGATCCGCAACTTCACACAGGACAAAGAAGATATTACGACGGAAGCCGGCCACGCCTTTGCCGCCAAAGTGCTTGATTTCATCCGCGACAAGATGGTCATGTTCCAGGAAGAAACAGGACACATGTACAACCTCGAAGCCACACCGGCAGAAGGTACAACTTATCGCTTTGCCAAAGAAGATAAGAAGCGCTTCCCGAAGATCCTTCAGGCCGGTACGCCGGATCATCCTTACTACACCAACAGCTCTCAGCTGCCGGTTTCCTATACGGACGATCCTTTCGAAGCTTTGGAAATGCAGGAAGATCTGCAGAAGAAATACACGGGCGGTACCGTACTGCATCTGTACATGAACGAAGCCATTTCGAGCCCCGAGCTCTGCCGCGACATCGTTCGCCGTGCTCTGACACGTTTCAGACTGCCGTACATCACCATCACACCGACGTTCTCAGTTTGTCCGAAGCACGGTTATATTCCCGGCAACCATGAGTTCTGTCCGAAGTGCGACGCAGAATTGATTGCCAAGAAGAAGCTGGAAATGGCTTCCAACGGTTAAGAAACAGTAAAGATTAATTTTTTAGGATTGATTTATTCACACAGGAGACTGCAATGAATGAAAATGTTAAAGACACAAACATCGAACTGAAAGACGAAGAACGCACAAAATGCGAAATCTGGACCCGTGTGATGGGTTATCACCGTCCGATTTCTTCTTTCAATATCGGCAAGCAGGGTGAATTTGCAGAACGTAAATACTTCGACGAAAAGAAGTGCGGCTGCAGCAAGTAATCTTTGATTAAAGAAAATCCTCTCGTTGCTTCGCGCTTCGAGAGGTTTTTTATTTTGATTTTTTCTCTATGACGGACGTTTTTATTCCTATCGAACCCGAAGTGACGGATAAACCTGCCGAGGAACTCTTGGTAGGAGGCTTAACACGTATGACAACCATCGACTTTCCGGATTGCTTGTCTGCCGTGGTTTTCATCAAAGGGTGTCCTTGGAAGTGCGTTTATTGCCAGAACGAAGATCTCCAAAGCCGAGAGATGAACGAGGGGGACGGCTACGTTTCCTGGGCATACATCGACCATTTCCTCGATAGAAGAAAAGGTTTAATTGACGGCGTGGTTTTCAGCGGCGGAGAACCCTGTGTTGATCCTGCGCTTCCCGATGCCGTTAAGAGAGTCAAAGAGAAGGGCTATAAGATCGGGCTGCATACCGGAGGAATGTATCCGCGCAGACTGCGGGCGATTCTTCCCTTTTTAGACTGGGTCGGGTTAGATATCAAGGCTCCTTTGTCTGATGAAGCCGCTTATGAAAAGGTTGTCCGCCGCAAAGGCTCGGCAGCAAAAGTTCGTTCCTCTCTGGAAATGCTGTTAGAAGCAGGTGTTTCATTAGAAACGCGTACAACCGTACATCCCGAATATCACACTGAAGAGCAGATCCTTCAGCTCGCACGAGAACTATCTGACGCAGGAGTTGAGACGTACGCGCTTCAAATCTATCGTCAGCCTAGAGGATTGCCGGAGGAACATCTTCTTAACAGAGTCGGCAGCGACTATCCGCATGAAGAGACTCTAAAAACGCTTGAGTCCTTGTTTAAGAAATTCGTTTATCGCCGTAGTTAGCGGCATCTTGAGAACTAAATTTAGGAGACCGGCTCGAAGAAACAGACAAGACCGGTCTTCTTTATTTTCGAATTCAGAGAAATTGATCTCAAGTTCGGCGCCATCTTTTCTCTGAGACAAATCTCCTTGTTAGACTTTGACCAACCATTTTCGGAGGTTATCCATGAAAAACAACGGCAGCTTCAAAAACGCCGGATCTTCTCGCGCCAAAATGTGGAGAAACATTCTCCTGATATTAGGTGCCGTCGCTCTAATCGCTAGCTACATTGCGGATATTCGCGATCCGCATCCGGGTACAGAAACTCAGGATAACCGACCGTTTGTAGAACAAGCCCATAAAGACGGTTTTCAGACGCTTCATGCCCGCGTCACCCGTGTGGCGGACGGAGATACCGTTTACATTAAGGATGACGAAGGAAAAGAAGCAAGGGTACGCCTTCTTGGCATCGACGCTCCGGAGAGCAAACAAGCCTATGGCGTCCAAAGTGCAGAACATCTGAAACGCAATCTGCGGGACGCTGAGTATCACGTCCAAGTGATTTACCGCGGCAGAGACCAATACGGCAGGATCGTTGGAAAATTGGTTGCCGACGGAAAAGATCTAAATCTCGACCAGGTCAGAACCGGAAACGCCTGGGTCTATAGAAATTATCTGAAAGATCTTCAACCGGGAGATAAAAACCTCTATTTGAAAGCCGAGGACAATGCGCGCGCAAAGAGAATCGGCTTATGGGCGGACCCCAATCCACAGAACCCTCGCGATTGGAGGAGAGAGCATCCAAGGAATTAAGACTGCAATAGTCAGCAAAACAAAGCCTGCCGAAGGGCAGGCAAAACAAAAGGCCGTCTCGGTTGAAGATTCGGCCTTTCTTGTCGGTTAGTTCAGCATTTGCTTGTCCGGGAAATCCGGATTTTTTTCGAAACACTGAGGAGCAACCAAAATTGCTACTTTTCCTTCGTCTCCGCGAATGGATTCGGTTAGGAAAGGAATGCTAAGAGGCGACTCTCCGCCGACAGGCTTCGGATCCTGCATGGAAACCAAGATTTCAGGAACACTGGTCAGGAGGGCCTCAGAGCCTTTCTTCAGCCAATATCTCGGAAATTCATTCGTGAAAAAGGATAAGGTCGATTCGGCAAGTTCCAGTTCTTCGACATTAGCCATTTTGCGGCTGCCGATATATTCCAGATTGGCCACTAAATTATCTAATCTGCTCGGAACAATGCAGTGCTTGAGCATATTCATTGCTACCGGTTTGAATCGATAAACCGGAAACGGATCGTATTTTTCGTCCTCAAAATCGATATCTTTGCCCTTGAAAGAGCAGAAGTCGTCAGGATTATCTATCGTCATTTTTGTCCGGAACTTCTAAAACTACTTACGTTCATATTATCAAAGAGTTTTGCTTCTTGTTCATTAGCGGTAACTGAATTAGACGCAAAAGAAAAACGCCCCGAAGGGCGTTTGAAGAACTTTTCGAATCGAATTAACCGATGTTGATCGGGCTATGAATGTTCTTTGCAAAAGCACGGACGTTGAAGCTTCGATTCCACATGAAGGCTAAAAAGCCGACGAAGCAGATCGCTGTTGCACCGAAGCTGATAATCCAGCTGCCTTTGCTAAAGCCTGCTGCCACGTAACCCACGAAGCAGCAGCAAGCCACAAACCATGCGTAAGGCAGCTGTGTCGAAACGTGCGAAATATGACTGCATCCGCTGCCCGCACTCGACAGAATCGTTGTGTCTGATATCGGAGAGCAGTGGTCACCGAAAACAGAGCCGGCCAATGTGGCAGATAAGCAGACGATCGTCAAAGAAGGATCAACGGCAGCGGCAACCGGAACGGCGATCGGAATGAGGATACCGAAAGTACCCCAGGCAGTGCCTGTGGAGAAGCTCAGGAATGCGGCAACGAGGAAAATCGCGGCCGGAAGGAAAAGGTCAAGACCGGAACCGCTGGAAACCATACCCTGAACAAATGTCTGGGTAGTAAGCAGGTCGCGGCAAACACCGGAAAGCGTCCAAGCCAAAACCAAAATCACGTTGGCGGGGAGCATCAGTTTCATACCCTCGATGGTGCCTTCCATAAAGTTATGGAAAGAAACGACGCGGCGCGGAATATACATGATGAAAGCAACGCCTAAAGCTCCGAAGGAAGCCCAAACCAAAGCTTTGGAAGCGGAGCAGTTGCCGAGTGCCGCGGCGATGGTGTGGTAGGCCGCATCTTTGCCCCAGTATCCGCCGTCATAAAGAAGGGCGAGAACAGCAAAAACGATCAAGGCAATGAGAGGAAGAAGCATGTCCCAAATCGTGCCTTTATCACTTTGTGCATGTTTGGGTTTCTCAACGTTGGCGCCGACACCTCCGTCTTCAACAGATTTGAGCAAAGCATTTTCTTCTGCTTTCTTCATCGGGCCGAAGTCACGATTGGTCCAAGAAAGATAAAGAACCAAAAGCAGGCAGAAAATAGCGTAAAAGTTGTAGGGAATCGTGGAGACGAAAGCCTGGAAGTCACTCTGGAAAGCGCCGGTGGATTTCAAAGAGCTTCCCACGGCGGCTGCCCAGGAGGAAACCGGCGCGATGATACACATCGGAGCTGCGGTAGAGTCGATGATGTAGGCCAGTTTCTCGCGGGAGACACGATAAGAATCGGTGAGCGGTTTCATGACCGTACCGACTGTCAGGCAGTTGAAGTAGTCATCGATGAAAATGAAGAAGCTCAAACCGCAGGTGGCGAGAACGGAAGTTTCGCGGTTTTTGATTTTCTTGCGGGCTATCTCGCCGTATTTCTTTGTACCGCCCGACATGTTCAGAACATAGACAAGCGCACCCAAAAGAGTACAGAAGAGAAGAATCTGGAAGTCTACTTTTTGGCCCATGAGCGAAAAAGTAACATCAAGCATCTTGATCAGCGGATCAGGCACGCCGGAGCCGAATGTATAAATAGCGGCGCCGGAGAAGATGCCGATCAATAAAGAAGAAAACACTTCCTTGGTGATCAGAGCAAGGACGATGGCAATGATTGGAGGCAGGATTGATAACCAGCCGGCTGCATAAGGTTCCATGGTCGAAGGTTTAATTAAGTTATTAATGGATATTGGGGATTGTAATTGATTGTTTTCGGTCTACCCCGCATTTTCGGAAAAATAACCGCACAATCCGAAAATAAACCGTAATTAGGCGATATCCTGAGCCGGCTTGTCAGTGATATCGATTAAGAATATGGAGCGCAGATCAATTTCAAAGGTCTGCAATGACTGTCTCCTAACTATTAGGCATTGAAAGCGGCACAAATGAGTGCGGTACCGAACATCCCGAAGATGAGACCGCAGACTCCATCAATCCATCTATTGAGAGAGCGGTAGATTTGTTTAGGTTTTGGCAGCCCAAGCATCAGAGCAACAAGAGAGAACCAAAGCAATGTTTCCCAAAAAACCAAAGATAAAATCAGTGCAACCTGGGCACCGGTCATTTCCTGTGCGATAAAAACAGAAAAGATTGAACTAAAGTAAACAACTGCTTTTGGGTTTGAAAGATTTGTGAAAAGACCTGTGGTAAAGGCTTTGAGGTAAGAGGAAGTAGATTTGGAGGCGGTTAGGCTTTTCTGGCGGGCCGGAACAAAACAGGAACGAATAATTTGAAATCCCATCCACAAAAGATAAAAGCCGCCAAGGGTCATGACCAGGCGGTGCAGCCAGACGAACCGGCTGAAAAGCCATTGAAGACCTAGCAGCGTCAGTGTTGCCCAGAAAGAGACACCGCACGCAATTCCTAAAACACAAAAGAGAGCCTCTCTTCTCGATCGTTTGGCAGCGGTTTGCATCACTATGAAAGTGTCGGGTCCGGGAGAGGCAACAGCGACGAGGTGAATACCGGCAATGGCTAAAAGTGATGAAGGCATGGTTGATTCCTTGGGTGGTTATTTCATTACTAAGAAAAGTTTTGCGAAATCTCATATTTTCAAGTCACACTCATAGGAGTTTTTTACTTTGTTAATGAGGTCGAGCAAGAAGAAAACGTCTTTCTTCCAATGACCTCTTTGAACAAACAAGGTTCGCAATGGAACAAATTTTATTTTTGGGCTTGTTGAGAGTAAAGTGAACTAAACTCAATAAGTAAGTGAGTTTTTGTCACTGATATGAATACGGATAAAATTTCTTATCTCATAGAGGCGGTGGAGAGCGGGACCTTCACTGCAGCGGCAGAAAAACTGGGCGTCACACAATCAGGATTGAACAGACAGATCTCATCTCTCGAGGAGGAGCTTAAAACGACGCTTATTGTTCGCAGTCGAAAAGGTGTGCGACTCGCGCGAGGAACAGAAAAAATCTATGCTCGTCTGAAGGCTATTTGCAGACAAGAGTCGATATTACGGGAGGAGCTGGCGGAATTTCACGGTGTCCTGTGCGGCGAGTTAGTAATCGGTGCCTATTACAGCGCCGCTGTTTCCTGGCTTCCAAAGGTTGTGAAGGAATTCTCGTTAAAGCACCCGTATGTAAGCATCAAAATTGTCGACGGTGTAGATCGAAGCCTGATTGAGAAGCTTGACGGCGGAGAGCTTGATTGCGCCATTATCGCAAATCCGCCTAAAGGCTATGATTGGTATCCGATTATTGAAACAGAATACGTTGTGTGGTTACCTCCTGACCACCAATTGAAAGACAAAAAAGACTTGAAACCCTCGGATTTATCAGATCTTCCGATGGTTTACCTAAGAGCTCATGAAGACACGGATATTGATAATTTTTTTGTCGTTAATAAGCTTAAACCAATCGTTAAGTTTGAGACAAAAGGACCGAGCTCTGCTTACGCGATGGTTGCAGCTGGGTTAGGAATTAGCGTCAATAATTTGCTGCAGTCTCGAAGTTTGAAAGGAAATGTCCTTGTGAGGTCTTTCAGTCCGAGAAAAAAACTGGAGTTAGGTATTCTTCTGCCGCCCGTTGAGTCGGCTTCTCCCGCGATGCTTGCTTTTCTAGCTCTGGCCCAAAAACACCGATTAACTCTTGCAGATCAAGCCGGTGAGACTGAACCCTGAACCTAATTATTTGAAAAAAAAGCTAGCGTGCAAAAAAAGATATTTAGGACTAAGGTTATGAACAAATTGAGTCCATCCAACGAGACAGAACGTTTCCTGAAGCATTCTGAGGCATCAAAGAAAAACTTATCTCAATAGAAGGTCAGTAAGCCACGAATAAGAAAAGCCAGACTCGAAAGCCTGGCTTTGGTTTTTCAATCCCTCGTTAAGGAGAGATTGAATCCCGACAAATTACATAACGCGGCTGCGGTATTCGTCGGTTCTTGTGTCGATTTCGATCTTGTCGCCGGTGTTGACGAAAGCCGGAACCTGGACAATGTGGCCGGTAGCCAGTTTGGCAGGTTTCATAACTTTACCGGAAGTGTCACCCTTGACTGCGGGTTCTGTGTAAACAACTTCACGAACCAGGATTGTCGGGAGTTCGATGGAGATAGGACGGCCGTTGTAGAGAACAACTTCAGCCTTCATGCCGTCTTCAAGATACTTGAGGACGTCTTCCATAACTTCAGCTTCGACTTCGTACTGGTTGTATTCGTCGTCCATCCAAACATACAGAGGATCGCCGAAGTAAGAGTAAGAAACTTCTTTCTTGTCGAGGATGATGTCTTCGAAACGGTCATCAGCACGATAAACAGTTTCGGTACCGCCGTTGGAAAGAAGGTTCTTCATTTTGAGTTTGACAGTGGAGGCACCACGGCCGCCCTTGCTGTATTCAGACTTCAAAATGACCATCGGAGTGTTGTTGATCATCACGACGTTGCCGACGCGAAGTTCTTGTGCTGTTTTCATATTAATACTTAAAAATGAAAGGTTAATGTCTGCGGCCGTTGTGAATAACAGCCGAACTAAAATTTTTTAAAGCAAAGATTTTAGCTTTAAAAACAGTGCTCCGTCAAAATTTTGGTACCGTCTCTTGCAACTTCTAACGATCTTTCATGATTGTTAGACTGAAGGCGAAGGGAAGGAGAAAGGATCTGCTATCTACGAAAAGTTTTGCTTGAAATAGTCGCTATATTTTGCTTTTCACGAAGCGAAGAAGATTATCTGCGAGGGATCCCAAGGAAACCAAATGGTTTCTCCAGTGAAGGGCGGCCTCTTTCATGAGAGGCAGCTCTTCACACCATTGATCCCAGCAGGAGGCCAAGTTGCTTGAGGATTTATTCCAAGACAGATTCATATCGATCCAGGCTTGATAGCTTGTTCCGTAAAAAGGTCGGATCCTCTCGCCGAATGCTTCTAATTTCTTAATATGTGTATCTTCGGTTTGCGGATAGATATTCCAAATGAAAGGTTTTCCTGACAACTGAGCCCTGACGAAGGAATCTTCCCCGCGGATGATCAAAGCATCTGAGGCCCACAAGAATTTGTCAAATTCAGATTGAGGCACCATCTCTGAAATACCCAAATGTATATTTCGAGCAGGTTGTTCTTCGTAAAGTTGGGCCAAAATCTCAGTCGCCGCACCTCTCGGAAGAAGCAAATTGATTTCTTTGCCGCGCTGTTGAATTGCTTTATAAAATTCGGTCAACGGCGCACCGGGATAACAAAATACGAAAACCGTAAATACGGCAGGATCCAAGTTGAAAGTCTCTAAAAATTTTTTTCTATTCTTCGAAAACTGCTCTTGTCTAATAAATAGATCTTTTTCAATCATTAGACCTCCGGTCTTATTTGTGACACCGGGAAAGAAATAATATTTATTGACGTTTAAGGAAGGATGAGGAGAGGGCAGACTATGGCAGCCTTCTACCCAATCTTCGGCAGATAAATATTCCAAATTGATCCAAATCGGCTGCGGACGTGCAGAGGCGATTTTTTGTTCGAATGCATAGGGAAGACGACAGCCGAATGTTTCTATGACAACTTGTGACGGCTCACTAGTTTCCGCCTCTTTCCAATCGTGAATCTCAATGCCGTCGACTAGGCAGGGCAAATTTTTCGGATCAAGCCCTGAAGTAATTTTCGACAGCGTCTGTGCATCATTAATATAGAGTTTCACAGGAAAGCCGTGCTCGCGGGAAAATATGGAGGCTAATCTCCAGCAGACACCGGCATCACCGAAGTTATCGATGACGTCACAGAAAATATCGATGGTCATACCTGTATAAATCAATTGATTGGTGAAAAGATCCTGCAATCTTAATATCAGCCGACCGAAAACAAGAGGAAAGCTAAGCGCCGCAACGATTGGTTACGCCAAATTTTTGCGATGTTCGATACTATTTTGTCCTTTAGACCAAAGTGATACAACTCAGAGCACCAGCATCTGGCTGCTTCCTATAATTTAGGGAATGTTGATTGGCTGTCGACACGTATTTCATCAAATCCGTTTTCAAGTTCAAAAACACCTACCAAAGGTATATGGAAACTGCTCTTAAAGAAACTGAAGGAAAACTCGTGAATCTGCCGGACAAGAAATTTGATTCGGCCGAGTTTTTAAAGAATCTGCCTCATTTGCCGGGCGTTTATCGATATTTTGATAAAGACGGAAATTTACTCTACGTCGGTAAGGCAAGAGATTTGAAACGCCGCGTCTCCAGTTACTTCCAAAAAACTTTGGCGCCGCGTACCAAATTGATGGTCGACCAGATTGCGAGCGCACAAATCACGGTTGTGAACAGTGAAGCTGAAGCTCTGATTCTTGAATCGAACCTCATTAAGACGCAGGATCCGCGGTTCAATATTCTTTTCCGTGACGATAAGTCGTATCCGTACCTTAAATTAAGTTCCGGAGAATATCCGCGATTGTCCTACTACCGCGGTGCGCTGGATAAACGAAATTCATATTTCGGACCCTACCCGAATGCGAATGCGGCAAAAGACACCATGTTGTTGCTTCAGAAGGTTTTTCAGCTGAGAACCTGCGAGGCTTCCGTTTTCAATAACCGTTCCCGTCCTTGCCTGCTTTACCAGATCGGCCGCTGCAGCGGCGGATGCTGCAAAAAAGTTTCTCCCGAGGAATACGGTAAGTCGGTTGATCTTGCAAAAGAATTTCTGAGAGGAGACTCTCAAAAGGTTCAGGAAGACTTAACTCGCAGAATGAACGAGTACTCGCAGAAACTCGATTTTGAACGGGCCGCAGTAATGAGAGACCACTTGGCCGCGATTTCCAATGTCGTTCATCAGCAGTCTATGGAAGCCGCGCCGGATGCTAACGCAGATATCATTGCCGCTGTCGCCTCTCAAGGCGAAGTATGCGTGAACTTAGCGATGGTTCGCGGCGGCCGTCATCTCGGCGACAAGGCGTCTTTCCCGTCCTTAGGCCGGAATGCTGAATTGCCGGAGCTTGAAGAAGTCCTTGAGGCCTTTATTACGCATCACTACACGCAGATGGATGTGCCGCCTGTTGTCATTATCAATTTGGAGGAGCGTTCCCCTCGAATTGAAGAACTTCTCAATACGATTGCCGGCAAGAAAGTCAATGTCATCTACCGGCCTCAGAATATTCGCAGAAAGTGGCTCGAACTCGCAGTAACTAATGCCAAAGTTTCACTTGGGCGCCGGGTTGCAGAGGAAGGCAGTCAAAAGAGAAGAATCGGTGCCCTCGTTCAGGAATTAGGACTCGATATTCCGGAGTCCGAATATGAAGATTTCCGTGTTGAGTGTTTCGATATCAGCCATAGCTCCGGCGAAGCGACTCAAGCTTCCTGCGTCGTATTTGCAGGAAACCGCATGGACAGTTCTCAGTACAGAAGATTCAATATTAAAGACGTGACGGCTGGCGATGACTACGCCGCTATGAAACAAGTGCTGACTCGAAGATACCAGAGAGTCGCAAACGGCGAGGCTTCCCTCCCGAACATTGTTCTTGTAGACGGCGGACGCGGACAAGTCAAGATGGCCTGTGAAGTTTTTGACGAGTTGGGTTTAGATAAAAACGTCATTGTCGGTGTTGCAAAAGGGGAGGGACGTAAAGTCGGTCTGGAAGAATTGGTGTTTCCGGATCCGAATAAAGAACCTCTCAAACTCGGTCAAGAGTCTCCGGCTCTGATGCTGATTGCCCAAATTCGTGATGAAGCACACCGATTTGCTATTACAGGTATGAGAGCGAAGCGGGCTAAGGCAAGAAATTATTCTAGAATTGAGGATCTTGAGGGAGTCGGACCGAAGAGAAGACAAAAACTTCTTGAGCGGTTCGGCAGCTTGAAAGTGTTGTCCAACGCATCCGTGGAGGACATCGCGAGTGTAGACGGGATCTCTCAAACTTTAGCCAGACAAATTTACGCACAATTGCATGGACAAATCAGTTAAAAAAGTACGAATCAATATTCCGATGGTCCTTACTTGGACCCGCATTGCATTGATTCCTTTAATCGTCGGTGTTTTCATGATTCCGACCTCAATCCTTAGTATGCATTCGCAGAACTTACTCGGATGTATCTTCTTTATTGTGGCGGCCGTTACTGACGCTCTGGACGGATTTATCGCCAGACGTTATGGAATGGGTACAACATTGGGGGCGTTCTTGGACCCTGTAGCTGACAAGCTCATGGTCAGCGCAGCCTTAATTGTTCTTCTTGCATTCGGACGCGTAGATATGCTGGTTGCACTGGTGATTATCGGAAGAGAAATTACCGTTTCAGCTTTGCGTGAATGGATGGCCAGAGTCGGAGAATCCGGAAAAGTTAAAGTCAACTGGTTTGGAAAAATCAAAGCTATTGCGCAGATGGTTTCTATCCCAATGCTTCTTTACTTTGATCCGATCGGGGCTTGGAACGTTTACCTGACAGGAACGATTCTGATTTATATCGCTGCAATCCTCACGATTTATTCCATGTTCGTTTATTTAAAAGCAGCCGCTCCGTTCTTTTCAAGCGAACCCAAGCAAAAATAGAAAGCGTTGAAGAAAATCTTCAAAGAGCCGAAGTCGAATAAGACTCCGGCTTTTATTTTGGTTAAAAAGTCGCATACGAAATTTTACATTTGATGCAACATCATGAATTTAAAGGATAAAAATTAAAAATCATAAAAAAACGAGTTTATTCCTCGTTGACAAAAATAATGTATGTCTGGATAATTCGTCCTCGTTCGAAACGACGAGTTTCGGATTATGAAAAGAGGTTTTACAGTTTGAAACGAACTGTCGAGTTGACAAGAAATTTTAAATCTGTAAAATGCTCAACCTTCGCTCACGAAACTGAGCGGCGGCGAAAGCCGAAACGATCTTTAAAAATTTATCGACGACCGATAAGAGCGGGCACTAAGAAGTCTGCAGTAAAAACTGCACATTTAAATTGCTCGATCTTATTGGAGATGAAGGAGTAGAAAATACTCCGTCAAACACCAAGCAAGAGTAATTCGAGCGACAACACAAGATTAAACAATAGAGTTTGATCCTGGCTCAGATTGAACGCTGGCGGAACGCTTTACACATGCAAGTCGAACGGTAA